>FUFK010054120.1_pt1 | contig 11739 bp, 8 predicted proteins | sample 1021851 | NCBI WGS metagenome assembly FUFK01 (sample SAMEA51879418, study PRJEB19060) | metagenome
GGAGACCCAGTATCGCCACCAAACGGGTTTGCATAATGAAAAAGTTTAGTGTATCCACCCCAGCCTTCACTGTTGTGTACACTATATTCAATCTGTAACGCTCCTGGGCTATCATGGCCTGGAGAAACAGTACTTAATGTTGTATTACTAAGTGCTGGATCAGCATTATCAGAATTTTCTACCCCAAAATAACTTGGATCTAACTCTGTATCGAAATCATTGATTATCTGCCCAAAAGACAGTATAGGCATTAAAATAAATAAACAAGTTGTTATCCATTTACTCATTATAATAGCTCCTTTAAATTAATTTTTAAGACTTAACATAAGTTTATGAAAAAATCATAAAGCAACATATGATTAGAATCACATACAGTTCTTCCAACCACTCAAAGATAATCTATTATGCCAAAAAAATGCAATCTTTTTTCAAAAAATTTTCAAAATGATGAAAAAAATTTGCAATACACGTAATTATTTGATACTTTTTTTCATTATATACCTACAATAAATAACAAAAAGATTAGTGCGTACAACATTAAAACAAGTAGCAGACGATACTGGATTATCCATTGCCACAGTTTCAAGGGCTCTTCGCCGCACTAAAAGAAGATACTCTAAAAATGAAGAGAAGATCTATGCTTCAGCTAGGAAATTAGGATATCCCTTTATCGGAGAGCTAAACCATGAAGAGCAATTAACCATAGCTCTTGTTACAGAAGTACATCAAGGTGAGTTTTACTCTTCTTTATTCAACGGATTTTACAATTCAAGTAAAAACTCTGATTCCGATATTGTTTTTGTAAATCTTGCAAAACATAGCGATGATCCTGTTCAGCATATTATAAATCTCAGTAAAAAATACAGTGGGATATGTCTTTTCTTACCTAATTTAGAAAAAATTGACTACAAACGAATACGGCAAGGNNTTGGGAAATATCCAATTATTTCTCTTACGCCAATGAAAAACCCCACTATTGATACGGTCTCATTTGACTCTTACAGCGGTGGATATATGATTGCAAAACACTTTGAAGAGCAAGGGTATAAAAATTTTGGTATTGTTTCCGGTCCTGGAGATGCTGTAGANGCAGTTTTCCGTAAGAATGGTTTCGTAGACCATATCAGTGAAAAAGAAGATTTAAAACTTGTCTGGGAGTATAANGGTGATTTTAGCAGTGAATCTGGAAGAGATGCNTTTAATGACTACAAAAACCAAAACATTCCTAANATGGCGATTTTTGGATGCAATGACCACACTTGTTTTGGCTTTATGAAAGAAGCCTTAGAAGCAGGTTTTAAAATTCCTAAAGATTTTATAATTGCTGGCTACGACAACCTATCCTTTTGTGAGAACTTTACTCCAGAATTGACTTCCGTTGCAACCAACTTTGACATCCTAGGAAAAAGAGCAATCCGAACGATTGAAAACATGGTAAACGATAGCAATGAAATAATTCGACAATTTTCAATGGTCCCAGTTGAAATAGTTATCAGATCTAGCACACAGAACTAGCACATAANTATTTAAATTACTTTGTTCCANTACTCAACCAGAGCTCTAACTTTTATCTACATTCTTATATTTTTTTGTTCATGTTCTACAAAAAAAATTCCCAATGAAGGAAACTGGAAACTTGTTTGGCAGGATGAATTCGAGGGTGACAAACTGGACAGATCAAATTGGACTTTTGACCTAGGAACAGGCGGGCCATCTTTCAAAGAGTATGGACATAGTTCGCCGTATTTTGTACCTGAAAATTTTCCAAGCGATAATTTTTCAGTTCGCTGGGAAGGAAAAATTAAAATAGACTATAACACTGAGTATACTTTCTACCTTATTTCTGATGATGGAGTAAGGCTATATGTCAATAACAATATAATAATTGATAGCTGGGAACCCCAACCTGCAACAGAAAAACAAGGTGTCATTAAGCTTGAAAAAGATAAAAAATATACAATACAGATTGAATACTTTGAGCAGACTGGTGGAGAAGCAATAGTTTTTGGGTGGGANAGTGANAAATTCTCAAAAAGATTAGTNCCNAGCTCCCATCTATCCACACCCAATGGAAAACCTGGACTTAAGGGAACATACTTTAAAAACAAGGAACTGAAGCAATTAGACAAGGATCCTCCTCTAATTAGAATAGATAAAGAAATCAACTGGGTTACCGGAGGAGGATGGGGTAATAATGAATCTCAATACTATACAGATAGAACCCAAAATGTTAGAATTGTAGATGGAAAGTTAATNATTGANTNTCACAAAGAGGCCTATAGAGGATCTAATTATACTAGTTCACGAATTAAAACAAAAAACAGTTGGAAGTACGGAAAATTTGAAATTAGAGCAAAATTACCGCCCGGAAGAGGGACATGGAGCGCCCTATGGGCTTTACCTACGGATTGGGAATATGGGAACTGGCCACTAAGTGGGGAAATTGATATTATGGAGCACGTTGGTTATGATGAAGATATCATTGTAACAAGCCTTCACAATGCTGCTCTTTCTGCTGGCGATATTGGAGGAACAGATCAACACGGATATCTTAGACAACCAAATGCATGTAAGCAGTTTAATAAATATATATTAGAGTGGACTGAAGATGAAATTAAGATTATTGTAAATGACAAAGTTTCTTTACGGTATCCAAAACAAGACAAAAACTGGGCAAAATGGCCATTTGACAAAAGGTTTCACTTGCTTTTTAACATTGCAGTTGGGGGTAATTGGGGTGGCGCTAAAGGCATAGATGATAACGCATTTCCATCTAAAATGGAAATAGATTATGTTAGAGTATATTCTAGAACCGGTGTTGAAGGAACATAAGCAATGCAAAAAATTATATCAAAATTCTTTATTCTGTTGTTTGTTTTGTATTTATCTTGTGAAAATAAAACAATTCGAGATAAAGAAGGCCTAATCGTTTATCAAGAGAATCAAATATCTTGGGTAAGAAATTTTGAACCTTTAAATCCAGTTTCAATACCTAGATGGCCTACAAGAGGAGGTATTTACGAATCACTATACCTCAACAACCCCATCACAACAGATTGGGTCCCATGGCTAGCAACAAATTATAAGTGGGAAAATAATAATAAAAAATTACTTTTCACCACAAGATCTAATGTACAGTGGTCAGATGGAAAACCTTTTAGCGCACATGATGTAGCCTACACTTTGAACTTATGGAATCAATATCCTGCACTAGATACTCGGAATGCGTGGGAGTACCTTAAAAGTGTTGTGGCNGTTTCAGATACATTGGTACAAATTGATTTTAAAAGAATATATGTTCCTGGATTTGAAGCTATCGCAGGAGCACCTATTATCCCAAAACATATTTGGAAGGAGCTAAAAGATCCTCTTGATTTTAGTAACCCAGACCCAGTTGGTACAGGCCCCTTTACAGAAATATTACGTTTTAACACCCAAGTGTGGGAATTAGGAAAAAATCATAATTATTGGCAGAAAGGCAAACCTTATGTAGAAAAATTAATTTTCCCTACATTTTCGACCAACGAACAAACNACTCTTGCCCTTCTNAGCGGGAAGCTAGACTGGGCAGGAGCNTTTATNCCTGCTATCCAACGNATTTTTGTAGATAAAGATCCTGAGCACCATCACTATTGGTTTCGAAATACAGGCCACTCCACGTTTTTACATACNAATACGAAAGACCCTATTTTAAAGGATTCAAATGTTCGAAAGGCAATAAGCTATGCCATAAATCGCGAGCAAGTAGTAAAGGTAGGCATGTATGATTACACAAAACCTGCACATGTGACAAGCCTCTCAGGTCCAATGGCTAAATGGCATTCGCCAGAAATAAATGATAAAGAAAATTGGACTGCATTTAATTTAGAAAAAGCAAACGAATTACTAGATAATGCTGGATATANGTGGAAGAATGAAAAAGAACGAATTNATGCAAATGGNTNACCNATAAAATTTGACATAATCGTAGTTTCTGGTTGGAGTGACTGGGTACGATCTGCTCAAGTTATAAGCCAAAATTTAAAAAAAATTGGTATCAAAGCAACTGTAAGGACTTATGACTTTGGTGCTTGGATCGTAAGAATGCAGCAAGGGAAATTTCAAATGGCAATCGGATGGGCTGATAAAGGTTCTACTCCATATAATTTTTTTAAGGGTATGATGTTTTCGGAGTATGTCAAACCAATTGGGGAAACTGCTGATATCAATTGGCACAGATTTGGGATTAAGGAAGCAGATTCTTTGATCAAAGAATTTGAACAAACATCTGATCCGAAAAAAATGGAAANTATTATTTACAAGTTGCAACATTTATTCATTGAGCACGCTCCAGGTATCCCCCTTTTTACTGAACTCAGCTGGGCAGAGTACAATTCAAAATATTTTACAAATTTTCCAAATGCTGAAAACCCATATGGGCCTTTATCCCCNAATGAATCCGGTGTTGCACTTACTCTTTTNAATGTGAAAAAACGATGAANAAATCTGTATTATACATTTTAAGACGATTTGGTTTTTATCTCATAGCTGCTTTTGCAGCCTTAACCTTGAATTTTATTATTCCAAGACTAATGCCAGGAGATCCNGCTTCCATTATTTTTGCACGTTTCAAAGGAAAANTAAAACCAGAAGCAATCAATGCTATGCGAGANAGTTTTGGCTTAACGAATGACCCAATTCTTGTTCAATATACATCNTATTTGAAGGGTATTTTCCAAGGAGAGTTNGGAACTTCGATTGCCTATTTCCCAGAACCAGTTTCAGANATTATTGGTAGAGGACTNTATTGGACNATATTTTTAGCAGGAAGCTCTATGATAATTGCNTTTANAATTGGAACAACNCTCGGCATTATTATTGCGTGGAACAGGACTGGAAGACTGGATACCTTTTTGCCACCCGCACTAGCATTTTTTGGAGCTTTCCCATACTTCTGGTTGGCAATGGTTTTTCTCTATATATTCGGATTTTCTATGAACTGGTTCCCAATTGGAAGGGCTTACGGAAACGAAATTAATCCTGGATTAAATCTACCCTTTTTATTGAGCGCTTTGTATCATGCTTTTCTTCCGGCCTTAACTTTAGTTTTTGTAAGTCTTGGAGGCTGGATGCTATCCATGCGCAATACCATGATCAGTACCCTTGGGTCAGATTATATTACTTTTGCAAATGCAAAAGGTATTCCGTCTCGATTGATTATGCTTCGTTATGCTGCACGAAATGCTATTCTCCCGAACTTAACAGGGTTTGGTATGGCTCTGGGTTTTATGTTAAGTGGAGCACTCTTGACAGAAATGATTTTTTCTTACCCNGGTCAGGGTTTTTTACTTTTACANGCAGTTACGAGTCAGGATTATCCACTTATGCAAGGAATTTTTATGACCATTACATTTGCAGTGCTTGGAGCAAACTGGTTAGTAGACATTGCAATTTTATTTTTGGATCCCCGGACAAGAAAATGAATAATAACCACCACCAAAGTAGTATTCTTTCTCGTTGGGCCTCTGGAATCATTAGCAATCAAAAGGCATTTACTGGAAGCTGCATCATCGTGTTTTTTGCTTTAATAGCAATCTTTGTACCATCCTTTATTTATTCCCCTACGGATTTTCTTGGCACCCCGCTTTCTCCTCCCTCTAGTGAATACATTTTTGGAACAAATGGTCAAGGACAAGATGTATTCGCACAAACAATATGCGGAGCAAGGCAGACGCTTTTTGTCGGCTTTAGCGCAGGCATTCTTGTTGTAATAATTGGTGGATTAATTGGAGGGATTGCCGGGTTTTACGGCGGACGCATAGATGATATCCTATCCCTGTTAATTAATGTTTTTTTGGTTATGCCTGGACTCCCACTTATGGTAATCCTTGCTAGCTGGCTACCTCCTTCTCCAGGTACGTTATTAGGAGTACTAGTGCTTACCGGATGGGCGTGGAACGCTAGGGTCATACGATCTCAAATGATGACATTTAAGAATCGTGATTTTGTGTCCGCAGCTATCATAAGTGGAGAATCGAACATAAGAATCATTGTTGTTGAAATTATGCCCAGAATGCTTTCTTTGCTTGCATCAGCATTTATTGGTGCATCAATCTATGCTATTGGTGCACAGGTAGGACTTGAGTTTTTGGGGCTTGGAGATGTAAGTACTGTTACATGGGGAACAAATCTCTATTGGGCAAGTAATGATCTTGCATTACTTACAGAATCTTGGTGGACATTTGTACCTACAGGACTGAGTATTGCAATCGTCAGTTTTGCACTTACATTAATTAATTTTGGCATTGATGAAGTATCCAACCCTCGGCTCATTTCAGAACGTATGTGGCGTAATAAGGTTCCAAAAGAGCTAATGAACCATGGAATAACTCCTGTATCTATTCAAAATGAATAATCCAATTATCTCAGTAAAAAACCTATCTGTTGAATACGTTACAGGCATAAAATCTGTTCAAGCTGTACATAATGTTTCATTTGAGATTAATTCAGGAGAAATCTTTGGTCTTGTCGGGGAATCTGGAAGCGGAAAGAGTACCGTNGTGCAGGCAATGATGCGAATACTCCCCCCTCCTGCGCTCATTAGCAAAGGAAATGTATTTNTCAATAATNAAGATATCNTGNCCNCTTCAGAAGCNGATATTATTAATTTTCGATGGAAAAAAATCTCTATTGTTATGCAGAGTGCTCTCAATGCTCTAAACCCTGTTTTATCTGTACGTGAACAGATCCATGATGTCCTAAAAATACATAAAGGTTTAATTGGAAGCGAAGCAGGCAACCGTGCCAAAGAATTATTGTCTCTTGTTGATATAGAGCATAATCGATTAGACAGTTTCCCTCATCAGTTATCTGGGGGAATGAAACAACGTATTGTTATTGCAATTGCTCTTGCAATTATGCCTCCAATAATTATTATGGATGAGCCTACAACCGCGCTGGACGTAATCGTGGAACGTGAAATTATATCAAAAGTTATTGAATTAAGGAAAAAATTAGGTTTCACAATTTTGTTTATCACTCATGATTTAAACTTACTATTAGAGTTTGCTGATAGGTTGGCAATAATGAAAGATGGGGAGATCGTTGAATTGGATGAAGTTNAAAATATTCAAAAAGGTGGAAAACATCCTTATACCAATAAATTAATTGGATCCATACCATCTGCATCAGGAGTTCGCCAAAAAGGACTTCTAACAAAGCCAGACAAATTAACCTTTCCAAANNATCCTATTTTAGAAGTTCGCGATCTTAAAAAAATGTTTCAATCACCTGGCCTATTTAATAAAGATAAACTATTAGCTGTTGATAAAGTGTCTTTTAAAGTTTTTAAAGGAGAAATTGTTGGTCTTGTTGGAGAATCAGGAAGTGGTAAAAGTACCATAGCAAAATTGGTAACACGCTTAATAAGACCATCTGCAGGATCTATTTACCTTAATGGTAAAAACAAAAAAGTTACCGAATCTAGAAATGTCCCACTTGAATATCGTAAAACGGTTCAAATGGTTTTTCAGGATCCATTTGGTTCCCTCAATTCTATTCATACCGTATACCATCATTTAGCAAGACCTTTATTTAGACATAAATTAAAAAATCAAACAGAAATATTTCCATATATAGTTCATTTATTAGAACAGGTTGGTCTTACTCCTGGAGATAAATTTGCGGAAAAGTTTCCTCACGAAATGTCTGGAGGAGAAAGACAACGGGTTGCAATTGCAAGGGCTTTAAGCTTAGATCCTCAGATTATAGTAGCAGATGAACCAACTTCAATGTTGGATGTTTCCATCAGAATGGATGTGCTTGAAATTTTTGCAAAACTGCGAAAAGAAAATAATTTAACTGTTCTGTTTATTACTCACGATCTAGCCTCTGCTCGATATTTGGCAGATAGAATAATTGTATTGAAGAATGGATCCATTGTAGAAGAAAACGCCTCTGAAAAGCTTATACAAAACCCAAAAAAAGAATATACAAAACAACTAGTTACAGCAGCATCACCTGGTTGGCTGAGTAGTCTTGGAGAAAATTTCGAAAAAAAGGAAGAGCATCATGACCAATAATAAATTTCCAAAAGATTTTTTTTGGGGTACTGCCACCTCAAGTTACCAAATAGAAGGCGCTCCAGATGCAGATGGTAAGGGTCTTTCTGTTTGGGATACTTTTAGTCATAAAAAAGATACTATAAAAAATGGAGACACTGGGGATGTTGCTTGTGATCATTATCATCTTTGGCCAAAAGATTTAGATCTTTTAGAAAATCTTGGAGTAAACTCATATAGGTTTTCAATTAGCTGGCCTAGGATTCTTCCAACAGGTAAAGAAAACAAGCCTAACCAAGCTGGATTGGACTTTTATAGCCGATTAGTAGACAACCTTCTTGAAAGAGGGATAACTCCTTTTCTTACTCTAAACCATTGGGATATTCCACAAGGTTTAGAGGATGAAGGTGGATGGACGGAAAGAATGATGGTTGATGCTTTTGTGAAGTACAGCTACCACACTAGTAAACATCTTGGAGATAGAGTTAAGCATTGGATTACTCATAACGAACCGTGGTGTGTAAGCCATATTGGGTATGTTGCGGGTCATAAACCACCTGGTCTTAAAAATAATTGGGCTAAAAGCCTGTCTGCTGCTCATCATCTACTTCTTTCCCATGGTATGGCTATTCCAGAAATCAGAAATAATGTACAAGATGCAAAGATAGGAATAACATTAAACTTGAATACTGCAATTCCCGCATCTCCTAGTGAACATGANAAAAAAGCCTGCGACTTTTTTGATAATATGTTTAATCGACTNTTTCTAGANCCTCTCTACAATAAAAANTACCCACTAGAACTTTTTGATGAACTTAAAAAACGAAAGAATATTACTGATGAAGATTTAAACTTTATCAAAGGCAATGACCTTGAAATCATCGCCCAAAAAACAGACTTTTTAGGTGTCAATTATTACAGCCGAGGTGTAATTAGAAATGAAGAAATTAGTGAGGAAGAAAATTTACCTAAAAACATAGAAATGGGTCCTGAGACTGATTTTGGATGGGAAGTATACCCCCCTGGCCTATATGATCTACTCATGAAACTAAAAAAAGAGTATGGCGTGGAAACGATTTTTATTACGGAAAATGGATGCTCATACTCAGATGCTCCNAATGAAGAAAATAAAATAAAAGATCAAAGAAGAATAGATTATCATCATACTCATTTGATTGAAATACAAAAAGCTATCAATGATGGCGTGGACTGTAAAGGGTATTTTGCNTGGTCATTAATGGATAACTTTGANTGGGCCCANGGNTTCAGNCAAAGATTTGGACTTGTTTGGGTTGATTTTGAATCATTAGATCGNATTCCAAAAGAAAGTTATCATTGGTATAAAAATTATATTTCAAACAATAAATAAGAGAAGATTCGAATGAATTCACCTAAAAANACATCCATCTATTTAACCTCTAAAGATTCAAATCACAGACTTGAAAAAATTTCNNCAAGNGAAATATCAANNGATTCAAAANCAGAGTTANAGTCTATTCGNCTGCACACAAATAATGTTCGGCAAAGCATATTAGGTTTTGGAGGTGCNTTTACGGAAGCATCTGCAAGTATTTATGATCAACTTGATAAAAATAAAAAAAATGAAGTTATTGAAGCATACTTTGGGAAAAGTGGGAATCAATACAATATGGGTAGAACTCATATAAACAGTTGCGATTTTTCTTTAGAAAACTATGCTCTTTGCGAAACTGAAGATCGAAAACTAAAAGACTTCTCTATTCAAAGAGATAAAAAGATGCTCATCCCATTTATCAAAGCAGCTCTAGAAAGAGCATTTACTCCTATTCATATCATGGCTTCTCCATGGAGCCCACCTCCATGGATGAAAACAAACAATCAAATGAATCACGGTGGGAAACTCAAAGAAGAATACAGAGATACTTGGGCTGAGTATTATTGTAAATACATAAAATTTTACGAAGAAGATGGTGTTCCTATATGGGGAATCTCTGTACAAAATGAACCCGAAGCAGTCCAGACGTGGGACTCATGTATATACTCAGGAGAAGAAGAGCGAGATTTTATAAAGAATTTTTTAGGTCCTGCTTTAGAAAAAAATAAATATCTTGATAAAAAACTTGTAATATGGGATCATAACCGAGACGTAATGGTCAGACGATCGAGAGCGGTGTTNTCAGACCCTGATGCTGCAAAATACGTATGGGGTACTGGGTTTCACTGGTACAATGGTGANCATTTTGANGAAGTCCAAAAGGTNCANGATGAATTCCCCNACAAAAAATTAATATTTACAGANGGTTGCCAAGAGGAAGGGCCACATCTTGGTTCATGGGATTTNGGAGAAAGATATGCAACTTCTATTATACATGANCTCAATAGATGGACAGTAGCCTGGATTGATTGGAACCTATTNCTAGATGAAAAAGGTGGACCAAATCATGTTGGGAATTATTGTAGTGCACCTATAATAGTTGATACTAAGACGCAGGAATTACTTTTCCAAAGCTCGTATTATTACTTAGGGCATTTTTCTAGATTTTTTAGTAGAGGAGATAAAATTATTGAAANTGAGAATAATACCAATACACTTCTTGCCCTTTCTGCTANTNATAAAAATCAAAAAATAACTACAACNATTATGAATAAAGAGGAAAGNAGCGTACCATTTTTATATGAAAATGGTNNAANCTCTAAATCCTTTTCAATACCCCCTAGATCTATTATTACCATANTAAGCCAATAAAANAAANGAACNATNTAAATGAAAGATAATCTGTACAAAATATCAAATTTCAAAGATATTGATCCTTTTCTCATGTCGATTACAAGTGCTGACAATCACTGGATGTATATTAGTAGCTCAGGATGTTTAAGTGCTGGTAGACAAAATGCTGAGCATGCTTTATTCCCATATGTTACAGATGATTTGTTACATAAAAATGCACATTTTACTGGTCCAATAACATGTATTTCTATTGATGTAGATAATAAAAAGTATTTTTGGCAGCCTTTTTCAGATCAAATCGATAATTACAAAAAAAATCAGAACCTTTATAAAAATAGTTTAGGTAATAAAATAGTCTTTGAAGAAATCAATCATACTATCGGACTCACATTTCTCTATAGCTGGCAGGCATCGGGAAAATATGGTTTTGTTAAAAAGACTAAATTATTAAATCATAGTGGTAAAGATTTAAATATTAAGCTAATTGATGGTTTAAGAAACATCTTACCTGCTGGAGTAAGTTTGAGAACACAGCAGGAGATGAGCAACCTGGCAAATGCATATAAAGTATCCGAATGCAATTCAGATTATAATTATGCCTTATATTATATGAACGCATTACTAATGGATAAACCAGACCCTGGAGAATCGCTGTTTTCGAATATAGTTTGGTCATACTCTAGTGACAATATTGAACTTTCAGTGAATGAAAAATCAATTAGTACATTTTTGTCTAATGATGAATTTGAAAAAGACCACTTACTAAAAGGTAAAGAAGGTAGCTTTTTAAACTACATTCAAAAACCATTACCCTCTGGTAACGAAATGACCTGGTATATCATTGCAGATGTACAAAAATCTCAGTCTGATATTAGTGCGATTATTTCAGATTTAAAGGACAGTGAGTCCATTGAAAAGAAACTAGAAAAAAGTTTAGCAGATAATTATAGTGCATTTGAAAAAAATATTGGAATGGCTGATGGATTTCAATGT
>FUFK010077380.1_pt1 | contig 11737 bp, 15 predicted proteins | sample 1021851 | NCBI WGS metagenome assembly FUFK01 (sample SAMEA51879418, study PRJEB19060) | metagenome
CCAGCGCGTCTACCAATTCCGCCATCGCCCCAGTTAAATTAGGTGCTTTATATATTATTGAACTCATTTGTCCAATCCGAATAATAGTGTAAAAGAATATAAAAATATAAAAAAATGATTGTTTCGCCTTGTATTAGTATTTGTAAAACAGATCCTTCGAGCGGCTATTGCTATGGTTGTGGAAGAAATAACGAGGAAAAAAGACTTTGGAAACTTGAGGAAACATCAGACGATTGGAAAAAAGAGAATTTAAATGAAATTGAAAAAAGACTGACTGGTTGGCAACTTGAAAGTTTTAAAGAATCTTATTCTTACAAAATCAATAACGGGATATCTCTTTTCAAGAAAAACTTGATTAAAAAATAAAATAATATGAGCAAAGTTAAAATTTTAAGCATTATTTATGCGATAGGAATAATTATTGGTGCTTTATTCTTCGATGTTTGGGGTTTAGATACCACTCCTTTAAAAACATTGTCTNTATTTGCATGGACCGTAATATTTATAATAGCTTTATTTTTTGCAGATAAGAACGAGAAAAAATAAGTACTAAATATTTTTTTTTATAATTTTAGATTTTTTTTCCTGATTTAAATTTTTCTTTCTAAAATCAAATCTTGAATTTGATATATTTGATCTGTGCTTTGCAAAAGCCTGTTTTTGTGCTTGTCGCATGGCTCTTTTTGAAGACATAATTCCTAATTTAATATTCTATTTCTAAAGTATCAATTACTTTTAAATTTTTATCTGAAATAACAATCTCGCCTGATGCAGGAGCATAATTTAAAAGCTCAGATATTACTACGTAATGTGTAACAAAAATTATATTTTGTTTTTGGTCCCACGTTTTTAAAAACTTGTTAAAATCAATAACTTGTTTCTTTCTATTTTTAGAAAATTTTGCACTAAAGAAAGAATTCAAAAAATTTTTTGTTTCAAATTTTTTGAAAGCTATTTCNGCAGTTTCTTTACACCTACACCACTCACTTGAATAAATTTTATTAATTGAAATATTGTTNGTTTTAAAGAAATTACCAATNTTTTTNGATTGTNCNCTTCCCTCNTCGTTNAAATTTCTTTGTGTTTCACATATGTTAATATCAAAATTAGNAGGATCTCCTCCTCCTGGTGCATAAGCATGACGAATAAATATTAACTTACCTCCTTTTTGAAGCTCATTAATCATAGCTTTACTAGAATCTGCTTTAATTGGAGAATTTAAAAATATAAATATAATTAAAAAATATTTAAAAATTTTCATTNATGAATAATAAATTAAAACAACTTAATAAGAAAATTATTAAATGTAGAAAATGTCCTAGATTAATTAATTTTATTAAAAAAATATCTACTGAAAAAAGAAAACAAAANATAAATGAAACTTATTGGGGAAAACCAGTTCCTGGATTTGGTAAGACAAATTCGAAACTATTAATATTAGGTCTNGCNCCAGCAGCTCATGGNGGAACTAGAACGGGAAGACCNTTTACCGGAGANAAATCAAGTGATTTCTTNTTTTNTTGTNTNAANAAAGCAAATATTTCTANTCTANCNTATTCAGAAAGTTTAAATGATGGNNTGNAATTANANTCAACNTTTATNACNAATATANTNAAATGTGTTCCTCCNGGNGACAANCCANCAAANGAAGAATTATCAAATTGCTCCANTCATTTTGAAAATGANATTGAAACNTTAANTNAAATCCAAACAATTGTTGCTTTAGGTAAAGTTGCNTTTGATAATTGTATNAAATATTACAAAAGNANAAATAANTTAAATGGNAANTNTACTTTTAAGCACGGGAAATATTATGATTTATCAAANAAAATCAGATTGTACGCATGTTATCATCCAAGCCCTAGAAATGTAAACACAAAATTAATATCTGAAACAATGATGATTAATTTTTTCAAAAAAATAAAAAGAGTAACAGCTATTTAGATTTTAAAATATAAGGCTCAAAACTATTTAAAACAATCTCAGGAATTTTTGTAGGCTTTCCATTGGTATTTACAAATACTAAATGTATTTTTGCATCCACAATTAATAAATTATCTTTATAAATGGACTGATCCATTACAAAAGAGGTTTTTGAAAAAGAGGAAATAAAAGATTTTATTGTTAAATTATCTTCTAAGTATGCTGATTTTTTATATTCAATGTTGCATGATTTTACAATTATTAAAGAATTAAACTCATCTTTAATTTTTAAATTACTTAAGCCAATAGTTAATAGAGCTTCTGTTCTTGCTCTTTCAAAGTATTTTAAATAATTTGCATAATAAACTACTCCTCCTGAGTCAGTATCCTCGTAGTAAATTTTAACATTATGGCTAAAAGTTTTATGCATTGTTCATTAATATCAAAAAATGGGAATTATTTATACAAACTAAGATATAATAACTGCTATGAAAGTTTACATAATTTGGTTAATTGGAGTAATTTTATGGAACTATGGTGTTCCTAACGCAACACCNNCAGAGGATGTAATTGTTGCAATTATACTATCATTCATAAGTATGGGGCTAAAAAAATATATTAAACTTTAATTAATTTGCCGAAAAATAAATGTTCTGAAAATAAGCTATAGATTTCATTTTAGAGTTATCTGTATCCGCCATAACTGCTAAGCCATCTAGTTCATCTAAATCTAAATCGTGGAACTTCATAAAGTCTTCTTTTACATTAGATTTAACTGTTACCCATTCATTTAAATTAATTTTGGTTGTTGCTATTACATTATCTATAGATTTTTTTGTATAAGGACTTGGCCAACTTTGTCCAACATCATTGTTACTTGAAAACACATAGTTAACCGCTCTGTTTGATAATGGTGTTGCACCTGTTTTTTTAACCGCAAAAACTCTTGCAGCAAAATCATGTCCTTTTTTGGTGTCTTCTTTAATCCCAGACAAGTCTTTCTCAATTTTCCACGTAATATTAATAAAAGGTGTCTTGTTAAGATCGATTTTGACTTCTTTTCCAAGACCAGAGGCTGCATTATCAGCAACAGCCTTTAGGAAATTTCCGTTTTCATTTTTACCAACAGTATAGTTTGTCTTGTTCTTTGCTCCTCTTACTTTTCTAACGGTTAATTCCAAAAGCTCTTCTTCTGTAAACTCAAATACTAAAACTTCGTTTGCAAATACTGAACTAATTGAAATCAAAAAAATTGAAATGAATTTAAAAAATATTTTCATAATTTAGGTTCTTAATACATTATTTAGACAAGATTTAAACATGCAAAAATCAGAATTAATTTTTAAATAATTGATATGAAAACAATTTCAATTTTTTTGCTTCTAGTTTATTGGTCGATAATGATTTCTGCACCAGTTATGTCTAATGACTTAAAAATGGGTAATTCTAGGTCTATAAAATTAAATTCTAATTCTAAGGTATCAATATAATTTTAGGCGCGACACATGTGCCATCATGAATTTGTTTGAAGGCATCACCACCATTTTTTAAATCTCTAAACTCTATCCACTCTAATGAACCTATCTCTTTATTAGCTAATATTGCTAACGTTTGCTCAAAATCTTTATTAGTATAACAATAAGTTCCTATAACAGTCACCTCTTGGATTGTCATCTTTCTAAAATTAAAAGTTCCAGCTGGCTGAGTTAAGCCTATGTGAATAATTGATCCACCCGGTTTAACCACTTCAATAGCCTGTTGTCTTGAAATCTCCAAACCTACTGTGTCAAACACAATATCAAATTTATTGCTTTCTATTTCACTATGATCTGGTGCAACATATTTTGCATCTAAATATTTAGAGCACTCATTCAATCTCAATTTATTAGGATCAGATAGAATTATATTTTTACTTTTTTTAATTTTAGATAAAATCAAACCACATAATAATCCAATTGCACCACCACCTTGAATCAAAATTTTACACTCAGACAATGGTTTTTTTAGAGATTGCTCACCAATTAATACAGCATGTAAAGAAACTGCCGTTGGCTCTGCTACTGGCGCTTCATTCTTATCTAATCCATCTGGGATTTCATAAATATTTTTATCAGGAGTTGATATCAATTCAGCAAAAGCACCTTGTCTTTCAATCGGCTTGTTCATTCCTAATAAGACTCTGTGAGGACAAAGATGTTCTCTTCCACTTGTGCAGTATTCGCATTTACCACAAGTTATAAGAGGATTTAAAACAACGTTTTTACCCTTAAATTTTCCATTTTGCACTTCACCACTAACTTCATGACCTAATATTAATGGTGGATTTCTTCTTTCATCATGTCCATGATACGCGTGCATATCTGAACCACATATTCCAGAAGCATGAATTTTTAAAATACTTTCACCCGAAACTTCAATTGGATTTGGTTCTTCCCTGTAAACTAGTTCTTGTGTTCCGGTATATACTAAAGCTTTCATATTATTTTTTTGCTAACAAGTAATACGTTATCCAAGCAACAAATGCACCAATTAACCACGCATAAGACTGTAAAAACATCAAATTTGTGTTCCAAATTGTTGATGCTGAAAAAATAAATCCTAAAAATAAAGAATAAACAGCTTTTAAATGCCAGCCTCCTGAATAAAAATATAATCCTTCACCATCAATAGAATAAATATCATTATTACTTAGTTCTTTATTTTTTATTAAATAATAATCTGCAATCATAACTCCAAATAAAGGTCCAAAAAATGCAGCAAAAGTATCGATAAAAGACAAAATACCAATCTGACTTATTATAGTAAGCCAAAATATTGACACTACAAATCCCAAAAATCCAATAATTAAACTAGATGATTTCAAATTTAATTTATTAGGAATAAAATTAATTAATGAATATTGAGAAGGTATAAAATTTGAAACCAAATTAGTAGATAAAGANGCAACAATAATAAAAAGCAAAGCAATTATTGTAATAGTTAAATTATCAAATTTTCCAATAATATCATTTGGACTTGTTAAAATAGAATTTAGATCTAAAAACTTTAAATTAAGAAAAACATCAGATCCAATTACAATAAAAACTGAAAAAAAAGAAAAAAGAATTAAATTTAAAACTAAAGATAAATTACCTTTTTTAAGTTCTTTTTCATTTTTAACATACCGAGAAAAATCACCAAAATTTACCAATATAATTGAAAAATACGCAAATACAGTTCCAGCAATAGTGATCACAGGCCAAATATTATTTTTATCAATTAAATTTTTATAATTAAATATTTCAACAAATGCTTTTGAGGTACTTTTCACATCATTAAGCAATACAACAAAAAAAAAGAATACTATTCCAGAGTAAACTATAATTGCTGAGTAATTAATTATTTTTTTATTAAAATTTATACCAATGCTAAATAAAAAGCTTTGAAGTAAAATAGCAATAATTATTGAGGTCCAATCAATAACATTTAAACCTAGTGTAAAAATTAAAAAAATATTATTTTCAAGAATTGAACTATCAAAAGTAAATAAAGAAATTCGAATTAAATAAGTAAATGCTTTTGATAAAAAATACGTTTGAACTCCAAACATAAATATACCAACCAAACATCTCAAAAATCCAAAATACTGAGCACCTTTGAACCCTAAAGAAGTTCTTAAAAGAACAGCAAATGGTAGACCGTATTTTTGAGAAGGTTTTCCAATCAAATTTGCAANAAAGTACACTAATAANGAACCAATTAGAGTTCCAAAAAAGACAACNAAAGTGTTTAAATTATAAACAATGTACAAAGAAGCNATTAATGANAAAGCTATAACACTCTGAATATTTACTGCCCAGAAACTAAACAAATCTTTCCAATTCCAAACTTTATAATTAGGATTCACACTTACAAGATCCCAATTTGATAGTGAGTATTTAACTTTTTTACGACTCATAATTAAATAATAAACTAATTAAGTATGATACAATATCTTTTTTTAGATACTTAAATTTAAATACTTATGAAAAAATTTATCACGAATAACATTGGTTATTTTGCAATGTTGATGGCAGTTATTGGATTTGGTTCTGGTCCACCATTTGTGACTTTAGCATTAAAAGAATTTTTCATAATTGATTTACTGGCTGTACGATTTTTAATTGCTTTTTTATTGATGCTTTTTTTCTGCATTTTAATGAGGGTAGATCTTTCGATAAAAGTAGTTGGATTAAAACCTTTTTTAATGGGATTGTTAAATCCATTTCTGGTAACACTTTCATTTCACGTAGGCTTACTATTAACTAGTCCTGTTAATGGTGTAGCAATTATTAGTACACTTCCACTTATGCAACCATTCGTAGCAAAAATTTTTTTAAAAGAAAAAATAGAAATAAAAGTAATTATAGGTGTATTTGTCACTTTAATAGGAACATATTTATTGCTTACAAGCCAATTTAAATTAGGTGTTGGTAATTATCTAGGTGACTTAATTATTTTTCTAGGAATGCTTTGCGCATCAACTAACGAGGTAATTGGAAGAAAATTCATGCAAACAAAAGTAAATCAGTTATCTGTAAATACTTTTCAATATTTTACTGGTTTTGNACTTTCTTTTTTAATTCTTTTTATTATTTGGCCAAATTCTAGTTTTGAATACACTTATCATTTAGAACTTACNCCATCAGTAATGGCTGCTCTAACTTTATCTTTTATAACTTTTGCGGCATATTTATTTTATAATTATGCTTTAAGAAGACTTCCTTTNGGACGTATAAGCTTAATGTATCCACTTACTGGTCCAATTGGAGCAACTTCTGCCTGGATAGTGATAGATGCTGAAATTAACTTTAAAATATTTTTATCTTTGGGAATAATTTTAATAGGAACAATAATTCCTTATGTTAATAAAAAATCTTAAATTAGGGAGATGGATACATTACTTCAGGTAACCAAAGTGCAATTTGAGGAAATATTATGATTAATATTAATCCAATTAATTGGATAACCATAAATTGCATCATTCCTAAATATATATCTTTTAAATCCCAATCAGGAACTACCCCTTTTAGAAAATAAGCAGATAATGCAACAGGTGGAGATAGCCATGCGGTTTGCAAATTGACTGCGACTAAAATTGCAAACCAAGTTAAATTAAATCCTAGTTCCTGCACTAAAGGTAAAAGAATTGGCAATACAATTAATACTATAGGTACCCACTCTAATGGCCATCCTAATAAGAAGATAACTGCCATCATTATTGCTAAAATCCAATATTTATTAATTTCTAAATTGAGTAAGTAATCAGTTAAAAGTGATGGAGTGCCTAACTTAGAAAAAACTGCTCCAAAAAAATTAGATGCAGCAACAAGAAACATAATCAAAGCTGTGATTTCTAAAGTTTTAATTAAAGCCTCTTTTAATCCTTTAAAAGTCATTTTTTTATAGGCCAAAGCTAAAACAATAGATCCAAAAGCTCCCATCCCAGCTCCTTCCGTTGGAGTTGCTAAACCAAACAAAATACTTCCTAACGCAAAAAATACTAAAGCTGCTGGTGGAACTAAGCCCATAAAAAATTCATACCAAACTTTACCCATATTAGTTGGTCTTTCATTGGCTGGTAAAACTGGACCTAGTTTAGGATTTAAAAAACATCTTAAAGTAGTGTACCCTGCGTACAAGCATGCAAGCATTATTCCAGGAATTATTGCTGCAGCAAATAAATCTGTAACTGGAATTTCTAAAACAGGACCCATAACTACCAACATAATGCTAGGTGGAATTAAAATTCCAAGAGTTCCACCTGCACAAATTAAACCGGCTGACAATCTTGTATCATAACCAGATCTAATCATCGTCTTACCTGCCATAATTCCTAAAATTGTAACTGANGCTCCAACAATTCCAGTTGCTGCAGCAAATATTGTAGATACAAACATAACTGCATAAAATAATGCACCTCTAGTTTTAGAAAGCATTAGTTGGACAGAATTAAACAATCTTTCCATTAAACCAGCTTGTTCCATTAGAATTCCCATAAAGATAAAGAGCGGGACTGCCGCGAGGGTATTCTCGGTCATTATCATATTGAATTGGAGTGTCATTAGGTAAAAAACTAATTTTCCAAAACCCCAATAACCAAATACAAGCCCTAAAAATATTAAAGTGAACGAAATTGGAAAACCAATAAAGATTGCAAATAACATGCAACCAATCATTATTGCACCAATTATTTCAGGTGTAAAAAATTCCATTATGGCCATCTTCCTTTTACAAAGGCATAGTAGCTCTTAAGAACCTCAGATACTCCTTGAACCAATAATAAAAAAGCTCCTATAGGCATACAACTTTTTAATGGCCACATTATTGGCATCCATGTAGTGTCCATTGCCCTTTGAATTCTGACTTTGCCCCCCAAGCATTCCATAAGATCTGACCGTCCACAAATAGATGTGTAAGCGTAATCAAAGCTAACCCAGAAAAATACTAAGAAACCAGGGAAAAAAAATAATAAATATAAAAATAAATCTACTTTGGCTTGATTTTTTACTTTCCAGTTTCGATATAAAAAATCAGCTCTTATGTGTATTCCTTTTGATAAAGTATACGCTGCACCTAACATAAATAATGCGCCAGCTAACATTCTACTAATATCAAATGACCAAAGTGTAGGTCGATTAAAGAAATGCCTTCCAATTACTTCATAAACCATTGCAAATATCAAAGGCACTGTTATCCAGCAAACAATTTTGCCAGTAACAAGCATATTTCTGTCAATAAATTCTATTGTTTTTGCCATCCAAGGATCCATGTCCTTTGGCATTTTTGTGCTAGTACGACGTTCAGCGATAAGCTCATCGGTTATGTCCAGATTTTCACTAACGTTCTCTTTAGACTTTTTATCAACCATTGAGCAATTTAATTAATTTTAATTATTAAAAAACGGGGATAAATTTAATTACCCCCGTTTTAAATTAATTTTTATTGTTGTTTTGCAAATGCAGTACCAATAGATGCATCAGATGTTTCCATCTGAGAAATAAATGGCACAACTATTTTCGCATGCGCTGTCATATGATCATACACTTCTTTAAAGAAAGCATTTTCTGCAGCGTTCTTTTTAAGAGTTGCTTGAGCAGCATTCATGTACTCAGTGAAATAATCAGCTGGTGTATCCCATAATTTTACACCATGATTTTCAGTAAGATCAATCAATGCTTTTCCATTTTCTACAGCTCTATTAGTGATGTTTCTAGTAATCATCGCTTCAGATGCAATTTCCATTGCATATTTTTGATGATCAGTTAGAGAATTATATACATCACCATTGATGTAAATATCACCATTAACTACGTTTTGGTGTAAACCTTGTAGGTAGTAGTTTTTTAGAACTTTTTGGAAACCAAAAACTGAGTCTGGCTTTGGACAACACCATTCAGCAGCATCGATAGTTCCTTTTTCAAGTGCAGGTAAAATATCTCCACCTGATAAAGACACAGATGCAATACCAATATCTTTATAAGTTTGTCCTGGAATTCCTGGAGGAGTTCTGAATCTGTATTTTCTGAAATCATCCATACTTGTAATTGGCTCTTTGAACCAACCTAATGCCTCAGGTCCAGATGAAGCCATCACAAAACCTTTAACATTCATACCCATTTCATCCCAAAGTCTGTCGTACAACTGTTTTCCACCGTTATCAAAATACCATGCTAACCATGATTTAGTTGATAATCCGATACCTCCACCTGCAACAGGTGAACCGAACAACATAGCAGCTGGGTGGTAATTAGACCAGTAGTGTGTCCAAGCAGCACCACCATCAACTAAACCTTTGTCAACAGCTTCTAGTGTTTCTTTCATACCAACAACTTCACCTTTTGATAAAAGTTCAAATACTAACTCTCCTCGAGTTAATTGAGTAACTCTATCAGTCCACATCTTTACGATTTGACCATCGTAAGAAGTTTTAGGAAAAGTAAGTTGGATTTTTAAAGTTTTAGCAGAAGCAGTACTAATTAAAGATACCGCAAAAACTAAAGCTAAAATCATTGAAGTGATTTTTTTCATTTATTTCCCTCTCTTTATTTATTTATTAAGACTTAATAATTTTCGTAGTAAACATTATTGAAATAAGAAAGTAAAGTGATTAAAATAATTATATATAAATTTTAAATATAATTTGTATTAATTCTAAACTAATCTTCGCCCTTAGGATCAAAAGGATAATCCCACGCATCACCACCAATTTTTTTTGAAATACCTGAGTAATCAGTATCCGCATCACCTTCCTCACAAAAATCTGAAAAAATTTTTAAAGCAGCTTTNCCTAAAGGTGTGCTTGCATTAACAGAAGTAGCTGCNTCATTTGCTAAATTTAAATCTTTTTTCATCATAGCTGCTGTAAAACCTGGTCTATATTTATTATTTGAAGGAACCCCGTCTGTTAAATCAGGTAAAGGAGTATAATTTGTGAGTGCCCAATTGTTACCTGATGCCTCTTTAATTATTTTATGAACTTTTTTAATATCCATTTTTAATCTTTTTGCCAACATCAAAGCCTCAGATGCTGCTATCATCGAAATTCCAAGAGACATGTTGTTACAAATTTTTACACCAACCCCACTTCCTTGATCTCCAGCATGTAGTATTTTTTGTCCCATTATCTCTAAAAGTGGTGAAGCTAATTTTACTGCATCATTACTACCACCAACTAAAAAATTCAATTTTCCAACTCTAGCACCCATCACACCACCAGTAACTGGAGCGTCAATCATTTTTATTCCCAAAGACTTTGCTTCATCTCCTACCTTTAATGAAGTTTCAATATCTATTGTTGAACATTCAATAATTAAACAATCTTTAGAAATTTTTTTTAAAATTCCATTCTCACCAAGATATAATTCATAAACATGTTTTCCTTCTGGTAACATTGATATTACAGTTGATGCATTGGATAAAAGATCATCTAAAGAATTTACAACATTTAAACCTGTCTTTTTTGCAGTTTTAATTGCGTATTCTGAAACATCAAAAACTTTAACCTGTTTTCCAGCTTTTACTAATTGTTGTGCCATGGGATTTCCCATGTTTCCTACTCCAATAAATGCAATATGATTATTCATCTATATTTGAACTCCCTCTATTAATTAATACTGTTTTACTTTGGGTGAAATGATTGATCATACTATCAAATGCATATTCTTTTCCAAGACCACTCATTTTTAATCCACCATAAGAAACATTTGCTCTTGGAGCTACACATTGATTAACTTGAACAAAACCTGCATCTATTTCCTCAACAAATTGAAGTGCTCTTGATAGATTTTGTGTCCATAAAACTGCTGACAATCCAAAAGGAGTATCATTTGCACTTTCAATAACTTCGTCAAATGATTTAAATGGAATTGCACAAGCAACTGGACCAAATATTTCTTCCTGACACACAGGCGACTTTACTGGAACCCCCGACAATAAAGTAGGTTCATAAAAAAAACCTTCTTTGTATTCACCACCTTTTTTTTGATTACCTCCATGTAGAACTTTTGTTGATGAGTTTTCTTTTGCAATATTCATATAATGTAATGTTCTTTTCAATTGATCCTCTGAAATTATTGCTCCTACATCTGAATTTTCATCTAAAGCATTTCCCATTTCAAGATTTTTTAATCTATCAACAACGCCATTTAAAACTTTTTCATAAATTTTTTCTTGAATATATACTCTTGAGCCTGCGGTACATGCTTGTCCTTGTCTGGTATATCTCATACCATCGATTACACCAGGTATAGCAATATCAAGATCTGCATCGCTCATGATTATATTAGGATTTTTT
>FUFK010072116.1_pt1 | contig 11735 bp, 12 predicted proteins | sample 1021851 | NCBI WGS metagenome assembly FUFK01 (sample SAMEA51879418, study PRJEB19060) | metagenome
TTTTTGCATTAGGGTCATGTTCACCTTGGGCGAGAACATCGTAGGCTATCCAAGTAGGATTAGAATTATTATTTGCAATTATTAAGACCTCAGATGGACCAGCNGGTAAATCTATTCCTATAACTCCAAATAATTGTTTTTTTGCTTCAGCTACGTATTGGTTTCCTGGGCCAAANACTTTATCNGCCTTTTTTANAATTTTTGTACCAAAAGCNAGAGCNGCGATTGCTTGAGCACCACCAACGTTGTAAACAACATTTACACCACATAAATATGCAGCTGCAAGAGTTAGTTTTGATGTTTGACCATTTTGAGAAGGNACACAAATCATAATATTTGGGACCTTGGCTATTTTTGCAGGTATAGCTGTCATTAAAACAGTTGATGGATAAGAAGCTAACCCACCAGGGATGTATAAACCAACATTTTCAATTGGTTTCCATTCAATGTAAAACTTCGAGTCGAGTTGATCTTTGAAAGAATATGATGTTTTTTTTTGTTTTGAGTGATAATAAAAAATTCTTTTGTAAGCTAATTTAAGAGATTTTTTACTTTCATTTGAAAGAGAATTATAAGCATCCTTTAAAGTTTTTTTTGGAATAATTATACTTTTTAAATTTGCTTTTTTGTTCTCAAACTTTTTTACATACTTTAATAAAGCTACATCCTTATTTTTTTTTATGTCCTGTATAATTTTTTTTACAGTTAAACTNACAGTNGAATTTGTATTTACAGATGAGTTGAGATTATCAAAAATCCATTTTTTATTTACAACTTTCACTATAAACCTTGCATTAAAAGTTTTTTAATAAATTTTTTTTTTAAATCGTATGCAAAATAGCTACTAATTATTACAGTTGAGATGTCATTGTTTATTACTACATTTTCATAAAGCTGATTGTCTTTTAATGTCTTGCCTGATTGAACTAAATCTAAGATAAAATCAGCTATTCCATATTTTACTGCAAGCTCGATAGAACCATTTAATTTTATTGTTTCAGTCTGTATATTTAAATCTTTAAAATAATTCTCAGAGATATTTTTAAATTTTGTTGCAACTTTAAAAATTTTCTTTTCCGAAAAATTAATTTTTTTTTTATTTGAAGCTATAGATATTCTNCACTTTCCTATNTTAGTCTTTTTTAAAAGAACAATATTTTNTGAGCTATTTTCAAGAATCTCGTCATATCCAACAAATCCAATATCAGCTGCACCTAGCATAATATATGATCGAATATCAGATGGTTTTAACTTAATTACTTTTATTTCGTTAAGATTTGTATCAAAAGTTAATTTTCTAACACTCTCATTAAAGAAAGCCTCTTCTATTCTTAAACCCCTTTCGGATAAAAATTTTACAACTTTTGCTTCAAGTCTACCTTTGGGGCAGGCAATTATTAAATTTTGATTTTTCATTTTTTTCTACTAATGTTTACGCCACATTTTTTTAATTTTAAATCAAAATCTTCATATCCTCTATCAAGGTGATAAATTCTATTTATCACAGTTTTTCCCTTAGACATCATTGCTGCGATTATAAGAGAAAAACTAGCCCTTATATCTGTCGCCATGACCTCTGCGCCCAGTAAATTAGATGTTTTATCAATTGTTACTGTATTTCCTTTGATTGATAAATTTGCCCCAAATCTTCTCAGCTCTGGAATATGAATAAATCTATTTTCAAATATATTTTCGACTACTTTCGACTTCAAACCAGACTTAAGTTGTGTTGCTATTAGCTGAGCCTGTAAATCTGTAGGGTATCCTGGAAATTCTTTAGTAGAAATTTTTTTTATTGGTTTAAGTGTTTTNCAATAAATTTCATANGAGGAATTAGATAGCTTTTTTATTTTTAGACCCATTCNTTTNTANAGTTTCAAAGGAAGAGCTANGTCTTTTGGATTGAAGTTATTCAATTTGAGTCTCCCTTTTGTTGCCATAGTTGCTAAAATATATGAACCAGCTTCTATCCTGTCAGGTATTACTTTGTAATCCTGAAGTTTTAGTTCTTCTACTCCTCTAACTGTAATTGTCCTATTTTTTACTTTTATAAGTGCGCCACATTTATTTAAAAAATTAATTAAATCTATGACTTCGGGCTCGATGGCACAATTTTTTAATGTACTTTTTCCACTTGCAAGACTAGCTGCCATTAAAATATTTTGTGTTGCACCTACACTAATTTTTGGAAATTTATGGTCAATTGAGTTTAAATTATTTTTTTTTCTCTCAGCTATTACATAACCATTTTTTATTGAGATTTTTACACCCATTAACTTTAGAGCATTTAAGTGCAAATCAATNCCTCTAGTGCCAATTGAGCAACCACCAGGAAGAGCTATTTTAAATTTTTTATATCTTGAAATCGCAGGTCCTAAAATAACAATAGATGCTCTCATTTGACGAACATATTCGTAATCAGCTGATTTTTTTGTAATAGCAGAACTTCTAACAAATAGAGTGTTTTTTTGAAAATCAACATCACAACCTAAATCTTTTAAAATTGAGATTAAAAATCTTGTATCTCTAAGGTTAGGTACATTATGAATAAGACACTCACCTTTTGCCAACAGAGTCGAAATGATAATAGGCAAAGAAGCATTTTTTGAACCAGAGATTTTTATTTGCCCTTTCAAGGTTGAAGGACCTTTTATAACTACCGTTTGCATTATTTATTTCTTAATTTTTTTTCTTTTTTTTAGATTTTCTCTTAATTTTTGAGCTAATTTATCTTTTTTTTGTTGTTCAAAATTTTTTTTTATTAGGTCTTGTTTCTTCATAAATTATTACCAAATAAATTATATGATGAATTTTGAAAAATATACTAATAGTTCAAAAAAAATTATTAATTCTGCACAAAATTTAGCATTAAGTAAAAAACATCAAAAAATTGCCCCTATTCATATTTTTAATGAATTATTAAATTCCAATCATGAATTAATTAACAAAATTTTTGAGAAAATTAACACCGGTATAATTAAAACAACTATTTCTGAAATATTATCTAAAGAACAAGTAAATAACTCAAACAGTAGTCAAATTTATGCTGATCCTAAATTATTGAGTCTTTTTGAAGATGCAGAAAAAATTGCAAAGTCTAATCAAGATAGTTTTGTATCGATCGACTCTTTATTTTTAAGTTGCATAAAATCAGATGACCAAATTGAAAAAATATTAAAAAAAAATGGGCTAAGTCTTGGATTAGTTAAAACAAAAATTCAAGAGTTTAGAAAAGATGGAAAATCTGAAAGCGAAAATTCTGATGATAATTTTAACGCTTTAGAAAAGTATACAATCAATGTTACTCAAAAGGCACAAAAAAGAGAGTTAGATCCGGTTATTGGAAGAGATGAGGAAATTAGAAGAACTATTCAAGTTTTATCAAGGAGAACTAAAAATAATCCAATATTAATTGGAGACCCTGGTGTNGGTAAAACTGCATTGATAGAGGGTTTAGCACAAAGAATAGCAAATAAAGATGTTCCACGCTCATTAGAAAATAAAGTTATTCGTATTCTTGATCTTGGATTATTGCTTGCTGGTGCCAAGTATCGTGGAGAATTTGAAGAAAGACTTCAAAACGTTTTAAAAGAAATTCATAAACAAAATGGTTCAATTATTTTATTTATAGATGAAATTCATACGCTTGTTGGTGCTGGAAAGACAGATGGAGCGATGGATGCATCCAACATGTTAAAGCCAGCATTAGCTAGAGGTGAATTACATTGCGTTGGTGCAACAACTTTAGATGAGTATAAAAAATATTTTGAGAAAGATGCAGCTTTAACTAGACGTTTTCAACCAGTTTTTGTTAATGAGCCCTCTTCAACGGATGCTGTTGCTATTTTAAGAGGTCTAAAAGAAAAATATGAAATCCATCATGGAATAAGAATTAGTGATGAGGCTATTTTATCATCAGTTCAATTATCTGATCGATATATAACTGATCGTTTTTTGCCTGATAAAGCGATTGATTTAATGGATGAGGCTGCGAGTAAAGTTAAAATGGAAATTGACAGTAAACCTGAGGAAATAGACCAGCTTGACAGAGATCTTATTAAACTGCAGATGGAAAAAAATGTTCTTTCAAAAGATAATGAAAAAGATGAGAAAAAAAATGAAAAAATTGAAAGNCAAATATCAGNTATTCAAGAAAAACTAAATATACTCAATAGCACTTGGGAGTCAGAAAAAAAGATACTAGATACAAAAAGAAATTTAAATGAAAGAATTGATCAAGCAAAAGAAGACCTCGAAGGTGCTCAAAGAAGTGGTGATTTAACAAAAGCAAGTGAAATCATGTATGGCTTGCTCCCTAGTCTTCAAAAAGAGTATGAAGAATTAAATAAAAAAGAGCAGGCTACAATAATAAATGAAGTGATTAATGCTGAAGATATCGCAAGTGTGGTATCAAAGTGGACGGGTATACCTTTAGAAAAACTTATCGGAGGCGAAAAAGATAAGTTAATAAACATAGAAAAACTTTTAGAAAAAAGAGTTATTGGCCAACAAGATGCTATTGAGAAAGTATCTAAGGCAATTAAAATTTCAAAAGCAGGTCTTCAAGATCCTGATAAACCTTTGGGTTCGTTCCTTTTTTTAGGCCCAACTGGTGTAGGAAAAACTGAATTATCNAAAGCATTAGCAGANTATGTTTTTGANAATGAAAAACAAATGCTAAGACTTGATATGTCTGAGTACATGGAAAAACACTCAGTTAGTAAGCTTATTGGATCTCCTCCAGGTTATGTTGGTTACGATGATGGTGGGAAGTTAACTGACTCTGTTCGCAGACGCCCCTACCAAGTAATTTTGTTTGATGAAATTGAAAAAGCGCACCCTGATGTATTTAATATTCTACTACAAATTTTAGATGATGGTAGGTTAACAGACTCAAAAGGAAAAATAGTAAATTTTAAAAATACCCTTATCATTATGACTTCTAACATTGGCTCACAAATTCCTATTGATGACAATTTTGACTATACAACAAAAAAGAACTTAGCCCTTGAAGAGCTTAAAAATCATTTTCGACTAGAATTTTTAAATAGAATTGATGACATAATACTCTTTAACAAATTATCAAAAGAAAATATTAGTGCGATTTTAAATAACCAAATTCAATTAATTGAACAAAGAATCTCTTCAAAAGGTATTTCAATTGGTTTTACTGATGAAGCCTTTAACTACTTGAAAGAAAAAGGTTTTGATCCGTTATTTGGGGCCAGACCTTTGAAAAGATTATTACAAGATGAAGTTTTAAACCCCTTATCAGAGGTAATTTTAGATATAGGCGAGAATATTGAAGATAAATTAATTTTCACNAAAGATAAATACGGATTAGTAATTGCTAATAAAAACCTTAGGGTTTTGAGATCATAACTTTCAACTTAAAGCAAAATTTGTATAATTAATTTATGAAATGGATATTTTTAATTGGAGCATTTGCTTTAATATTCTTTGTATTGTTCCTTTCAATAATGACTATCAGAAAAATTAGAAAAAAATAATTTTTGGACCTTTTTTTTACAGACTCTCTTTATAACACGAAGGTTTTTATAGTTTCGATTATTTTAACAATAATTTTTTTTATTCTACTTTTAACAAGAAAAATTTATAAAAAAAAATTAACAGTTTCAAATTTATCAATATATTCTTCTCTTTTTTTATTATTTATTGCTTTTGCTAGCTTATTTGTTGTAAATTTTTTTGGTAAATTTACTTACGTTCTTTTTATTGCAGCTACAATAACAATAATATATTCAGAAATAAGTTTTCTTCTTGGAAAATATTTTTTCCCTAATTTTGTAAGTGAAAATGTTTCTAAAGAAATTGTTTATATGTTTAGTTTTATCGTATTCATAAATGCAGGTTATTTTACCTTTATGTTAATATTAGATATTTTAAAAGCTGAAACTTATATTTAAATGTTAGTAATGTGATAATATTAATTTCATATTTTCAATTATTTATAATAAGTTTTTTAGCAGCTACAATTCTCCCGCTCTCCTCTGAATTAGTTTTATCAACAATGCTATTAACAGACTCATTTGATAAATATTTACTTTTGGTTGTTGCAAGTTTTGGAAATATTCTTGGTTCATCAGTTAATTGGTATTTAGGAAAAAAAATATTAATTTTTAAAGATAAGAAGTGGTTCCCAGCCAATGAGAGGCAAATTGCAAAAGGTGAAATTTATTTTAAAAAATATGGCATTTGGTCATTGTTATTGGCATGGGTACCAATCATTGGAGATCCTCTTACTATAGTAGCAGGAATATTAAGAGTAAANTTTTTCACNTTTTTACTTCTTGTTAGTATCTCAAAAATATCTAGGTATATTTTTTTAATATTTATTATTTTTAAATGATTAAAATAATTACTTTAGAGATTGGTAATTCATCTTGGTGGAAAAATAAAAAATACAGAAAAGAGGCCTCTATNGAGTTAAGAAAACTNAGAAATAAATACAAGTCAGTAAGAGTTGTAAAAAAATATAGACTAAACAGTANTAATACAATTATATACGGTGATTATGCTTTAAAAAANTAATTTTTTTGTAAAGTTATTTGGATAGCTTTATAAATATATCACCCATCCCAGAAATAAGTTCCTCTTCTTTAGTAGAGTTTCTAATCTTACATTGTTGCCCAACTACAGGGTGGTTGTTAATTGCTAAAAGATCACTGCTATTACAACTAGTTGGTTTGTGCAATAAGCCAATTATCATTTTTTGATCAACTGCAAAGACTTGATCTAAATTCATCTTTTCGCCAATACAAAAATAATCTCGATTTACCTCAAGTGGAAATTCCTCTTTACCACAGGGGTTATCAATAGTCATAACAGTAAATNTTTCTTCAATACCTTGAAATTTATGTGATATTTCCATAGCTTTTGCATATTTCATTGAATCACAAACACATGGCCAACAACAGCGATACATATCACCACATACTTTATTATCCGAGTCGACCTCATTCATACTTATAAATGCAGGCTCAGATCCAGGAGCTATCAATGAACCAGATACTGGGCAATATCTTTTATTGAATTCAACAAAATCGTCAAAACTAAGGTCTTGATCTATAAGATATTTAAAAAACTTTGGTCCTGCAGCATTCCTATTTCCATCTGGAAATATATTAATCCAGTTTTCGGCAAGTGTATCATAGTAGTAAGCTTCATTTTTTGTAATTTCAGTAGAGTAAGAATTTTTATTAACAATCAATACAAGTAAGATAGTGATAACAGCTAAAATGATATTATTTTTAATAAAAGTTATAAATTTTATATACACTTGATAGTGGTACAAATCATATCTAAATCTAGATCATCAAAAAAATAGTATTAATTATATGAAATTTTATAAAATTCCGATTTTATTTTTATTTATTTTTTATTCTATGAATGTATTTGCAGAAAAAAGCTTTTTCAAAAATATAAGTAATTTATTACCTGATCAAAGTGCTAGACTAAGTTACGGGGTGGCTGTAACCGATTTTGACAATGACGGCAATGATGAATTTATAGTAACTGGTTTTAGATATAATAATCTAGCATTAGGTTTTAATGGAGAAACTCTTGAAAATAAAATTACTGATAAAATATTTTCTGATCCAGAAAGATCTACAATTGGGGTTGCCGCATGCGATATAGATAAAGATGGCTCTGAGGAAATATATTTCCTCAACACAGATACATACAGTGGGATGAAAATGTACTCAGACAGACTCTTAATAAATACACAGAACGTAATAGATGACTTATTCGAAAAGGAAATAAATCAAAGTGAATTAAATTTAACAGCTGGAAGATCAGTAGTTTGCGTCGACAGAGAGGGTAAAGGAAATTATGGAATTTATGTAGCAAATTATGGTGGTCCAACAAGATTCTATGAGTTTATTGATAATAGGGTTGTAGATCTAGCTGCGAGCCTGGGACTTGATAAAGTTACAGGAGGTAGAGCTGTAGTTGCCGGTCATATCTTATCTGACCAAATAGATGTGTTTGCGGCTAATGAAAGAGGTCCGAATTTTCTTTATTTTAATCAAAACGGGAAGTATTCAGATGTGGCGANTCAAATGAATGTNAAAGATATCTATCAAAATGGAAGAGGAACAGCATTATCTGACATTCTTTATCGAGGAAGACTAGATATTCTAAACGGTAATTGGGAGGGTTTTAATAGAGCCTACGTTTTAGATAACGATAAATTTAAAAATATTGCTAATTCTACTTTTGACGAGCCATCAAAAATTAGAACAGTAATTTCGGCAGATTTTGATAATGATGGTTATGATGAGGTGTTTCTGAATAACATAGGAGAGCCAAATAGACTTTATAAAATAATTGAAAATGGTGTTTTTGAAGAAATTAAACTAGAGCAAGCTCTAGAGCCAAATGGTCTTGGAACGGGAGCTGCAGTTGCAGATATTGATAATGATGGAGTNCTAGAGCTTCTTTTATCTCATGGTGAGTCTGGTGCTCAACCTTTGACTCTATTTAAATACCACAATGATGAGAAAAGATCTTTTTTAAGAATTAGACCTTTAAATATCCATGGTGCACCAGCTAGAGGAGCTACAGTAACTCTTTACACAAATGAAAGAACACATTCAAAAACAATTGATGCCGGATCAGGTTATCTGTGCCAAATGGAGCCAGTTGCTCATTATGGAATTAGAGATAATGAAAATGAGTTTAAGATTAAAATTAAATGGACTAATGGAGANGAGGAATTATTAGAAGTTGAAAATTTAAATCAGACTATAGTTGTNAAGCAAAAGATCTAAATTTAATCCTCTACAATCATAGTGTCTTTTGAGCCTCCACCCTGTGAACTATTTACTATCGTGCTTCCCTTTTTAAGAGCAACTCTCGTCAAACCACCCATAGTTACGTATGTCTCTCTTCCAGAAAGAATAAATGGTCGTAAATCTTGATGTCGAGGTTCAATTAAATTCCCCTGCAAAGTTGGGGTAGTTGATAATATTTCTAAAGGTTGAGCTATAAAGTTTCTTGGGTTATGTAAAATTTTTCTNATNTATGCCTCTCTCTCAGATTTAGANGATTTAGGTCCTACNATNATNCCATAACCACCAGATCCATCNGCTGGTTTTACTATCATTTTTGAGATATTTGATATTACGTGATCTCTCTCGGATTTATTGTGACATAAATATGTCTCTACTTGGTCCAATTTAGGCTCTTCATCTAAATAATATTTAATTATTTTAGGAACATATGAGTATATAACCTTATCATCTGCTACCCCACTTCCAGGTGCATTTAGAAGTCCAACATTGCCTTTTCTGTAAGATTTGTATAAACCCGCTACACCTAACAAAGATCCTTTAAAAAAAGTTTTGGGATCTAAAAAAGTATCATCAATCCTTCTATATATACAATCAACTCTTAAACCCCCTTTNACTGTCTTTACGTAAACTTTNTCATTTTCGACATAAAGATCTTTTCCCTCNACAAGAGCAATTCCCATTTGNTGTGCTAAAAATGAATGTTCAAAGTANGCAGANTTATAAACNCCTGGNGTTAANACAACCATTGTTGGGTTATTTTTTTTATAAGGTATTGCATCTAACATACAATGATAGAGTCTATTGCAATAGTGATTGATCGGTGAAACTCTATAACGGGTAAATAATTCAGGAAACACNTCCCCCATTACCATTCTATTTTCAAGCATATATGAAACACCTGAAGGAACACGAAGGTTATCTTCTAGTACTAAAAATTTTCCATCAATGTTTCTAATTAAATCTATTCCTGAAATATGAGACCAAATCCTTTTTTTTGGATGAAAACCCTCACATTGTTTAAGATAATTTTGAGATTTAAATACTAAATCTTTTGGAACAATGTTGTCTTTAAATATTTTTTTTTGATTATAGACATCGTTTATAAATAAATTTAAAGCTTTGCACCTTTGTATTAGCCCTTTTCTTACCTTTAACCATTGAGATTTCAATATAATCCTAGGAATTATATCCAATGGCCATTTTTTTTCCTCTGCAGCTTTTTTATCAGCTGAGTAAACTTTAAAATTAATACCACGAGAACTTATTGTGCTTTGACAATTTTGTTCAATTCTTTCTAAATCTTTGATTGAGTAACTATTTAATATTTTAGAAATTACTTTAGCTTCTTTTCTAAGACTTTTTTCAGGGGTTAAATACTCATCATAGCTATTTTTNGAATTGTAATTTTTCCAATTTATNCTCACTGTNTAAAANTACTATAAATGCCTATTANTAGTTATGCATAGTTTAGATTGAAGGTATGTAAATAATCGTTTGTATTTTTAAAAAATTAGCTATTTAATTAAAATGTGACTTACTGTGTAGGAATAAAAGTAAATGAAGGGATGGTTTTTGCATCTGACAGAAGGACAAATGCAGGCCTAGATAACTTTAACTCTTATTCTAAAATGTATGTCCATAAAGGCATTGATAGAAATATAATAATTTTAACTTCAGGAAATTTAGCTACTTCTCAAGCAGTCTTTAATTCGATTACTAAAGATTTAGAAGACGATAAAAATGGGAATAATTTAAATAATTTATTTAATTTAAATGAAATAGCAAAATATATTGGGAGATTAAATGTTAAACATTCCTCACCAGATGGTATTAATCAAGAGACTATTGAATTAGGTTCAACTTTTATAGTTGGCGGACATATAAAAGATCAAGAGTCGGAATTATATTTGGTTTACCCACAGGGTAACTTTATTAAATCAAGTGAATTCAAACCTTACCTTGTCATTGGAGAAATAAAGTATGGTAAGCCTATATTAGACAGAGTTGTTAAGTCAGACACTTATCTTGGNGATGCAGCAAGATGTGCGTTAATAAGTATGGACAGTACAATGAAAGCAGATTTATCTGTTGGTCCGCCAATCGACTTAGTTGTATATAAAAATAATTTATCAGAAATAGTTTACCAACAATCTCTTGAAATTAATGATGACGATTATCAATACATATCTAAACAATGGGAAAAAGGAATATTTGAAATTTTTAAATCTTTCGATCGTTTTAAATGGGAAGAATAATAAATGGAGCCCTCTTCTTTTGTAACAAACTTATCGAGTATTGTAGTAATTACTCTGGCTTTAATCTCTTTTTATCTAATGGCCAGAAAAAAAGGAAAATACGTAGACGTAATATTCGGTTTTATTTTAGGAATAATTGTTCTTNTTAAAATTATTTATTGACAACAACCGTCGCCACANGTGCAACAGCATGAGCAAGAACAACCACAATCAGGTTTNGGTTTATTATTATCCATAAAATTTAAATATCATCATTTTACAAAAATTACAATATGATGAAGATTAATTGGTAAATGATAATAAATTAGCTAGTTTTTAAATTTAAATGAAATCTCTTCGTAAAGGCATTGGTAACAAAAAAGACATAGAAAAATATTATGATAATTGGTCTAGTTCATATGATGAGACATTGTATAAATGGAACTACAAAGCGCCATTACAATCAGTTAAAATTTTAAAGAAATATATCAAAACAAAACCAAAATTTATTTTAGATTTAGCATGTGGCACAGGACTTTTTGTTGATAAATTTTTACAAGCTTACCCTNANTGTATTTGTGATGGATCAGATATTTCNAGAAAAATATTAGATATATCNAAAAGAAATGGNAAATATAGNTATCTTTATAAAAAGAGTTTTGAGAANAAAATTCAAATAGTA
>FUFK010047475.1_pt1 | contig 11734 bp, 21 predicted proteins | sample 1021851 | NCBI WGS metagenome assembly FUFK01 (sample SAMEA51879418, study PRJEB19060) | metagenome
AGCGATTGCTAGAGGTGTGGGTAGTCTCCTTGGCAGGGGTCTCCTTGGCAANAGGTGCATTCCNAATNTTGGGTAGAGGTGGAGCCAGAGGAATCTTAGGTCGTGCCGGTGGTATGGCCGCAAAAGCGCCAGGTGCAGCATTCCGAATGGCAAAAAGAAATCCGTTCACCACTGGAACCATAGTCGGTTCTATGCTGAGTGGTGGAGGAAAAAATCAACAACAACAAAACACAGGTGGAGGCTATTGATGAGTATCATCAGAAAAATTGTCGAAGCAAGAATTCAATTTGACACAGACAATCAGGCAAAAGAATTTCACTCCCACATTGAAAACTCTGGTCTTGCNACAGGAACAAGAGAGGGATCCTCTGTTGAGTACGACAGTAGTGACACCAGAGACTATGTGAAAAGAGCCATTCGTCGAAAAATGAAAGAACTTAAGGGCAGACTTTCAAATGTTGGATGAAAGAAAACTCACTGATGGTGAGTTAAAAAAGAGAGACGAGATCGTAAAAGCAATTAAACGAGATCGTAAGGAAGAAAACTTAACCGATGAGGAAGTTTACGCAATCGCTACTGCACAAGCAAAGAAAACAAACGAGGGAATTATGGATCCATACGACAGATTACAGTGCATTAAAGAAAGCACAGAGTTGGAGAAGGCAAANTCGGCATTTGAAAGTCGCTATGGTATNAAGGCAGACCTTCAAAACTTGAGACAAGCGGCATCCGCTGAAATGAGAAAAAGTAAAACAAAAATCAGCAGTCGTCGTGCAGCAATGGCAAAACAACTTCTTGATATGATGAAAGCAGATGTTGATGACAGGGGAATCAAATGAGAGATTACATCAAACAAATAATCGAAAGTTTGNTTAAGAACCCAGCAAGAGGTGTCAAAGCAGGCACAAACATGAAGATCACATATCGTGCTGGTGAAAATCTTGATCGTGCAATGAAATACTTCGACGACTTTGGAAGTCAACGAAAGAAAATTCAAAAACTCATGCACTCCGCAGAGATGGACAGTGACGGTAACTTAGTCATCACCCCACGCAGCACACAGGGTGCAAAGAAGATTCGTTCTATGATGCAAGATGTTCTTGCTCCTCGCAAGAAAGAAACCAACGAAAGTTATGATGCAGGACAACCTAAACCAGTTAGAATTAGAGGATTGACTGGACAAAAAGTCACAGATGTTGTGAAAAACATGACACCAGCAGAAAGAAAACGATTTCTGAAGAGAATGGGTCCAAAAATCAGAACACTCACTAAGGGTGGTGCTTTTATTGCTGACAAATACCTGCAACAATCCAAACCAACCGAACCAACCGAACCAACCAACGAGAGTTATAAGCATGGTGGCTACATGAGTCGAATTGAAAAAGGCAAAAGAAGGCTTAAGAGGATGAAAAACATTAAAGCCAAGAGGATTGAAGGTGAGAGAAGAAGAAACAAAACTCAAACCGAAACACAAAGAGAAAACTAACCTAATTAAAAAGATACATAGATAGTATACAAACACTAAGGAGTAACAAAGATGACATGGATACCACCAAGAACAGAAGACATTGCTTCACCATTAAACCCGTTCTACAATCTCACTAACTCCGAGGTGCAGCAAGTTAACCCAGAACTTTCAAAGAAACTCAAGGAGAGTAAAATGAACAGAAAAGAACATCTCGATCTCAACGAAGCCATTGCCAACGTCTGGACTGGTGGTCAGCAAGACATTCAAGAAGGTGAAGAACTCATCACCGAAGAAATGCTCGTTGAAGAACTCACAAACGACATCACCACCGTTGTCGAGTCCATCCAAGAAGAAGTCGGCTTTGAACTCAGCGAAGATGAAATCAACTACATCGTTGATACACTTCTCGAAGCAGAGGACGAAGACGAAGACGAGGATGAAGACGAGGACGAAAAGAAAAAGATGATGAAGTGAGTCATGTTTAACGACAAGATCACTAAAAAAATCGTCGAGAGTGCCAAAAAAGTCTTAGAGGCTAAGAAAGATGAAGTTCCACCTGTTGTTATGGGTAGACTTCCTGACGTTGAATTCAAAAAGTCTGAAGGTTTGGGCAAGAACAAAAAAATGCCCGAAACATCACTTGATGCGAGAAAGATTCCGACAAAGAATCTTCCTCTCGTCCAAACAGGACCTGGGGGTGAGTATGTCAAAAGAATCATGCCGGATCAAGTGAAAAAAATCAACCTCAAAAAGGCTGTTTCTGGTGCAATTAATAGATTACGAGGAAAGTAATGACTAGAGAAGAATTGTTTGAACTTTTGGAAGCCCGATCAAAGAGAAGCGGTACTGCACCAGCGGGTAGTATCCGTGGTAGAGGTAAGAAAGGTACAAACAAGATGAAGGCTAGTCAGTCTAAGTCTGCTAAAGCGGGTAGTAGAAACCGCAAGGGTGCTACTACCCCGCCAAAGCCAGCGAAAAAAGANACNCCTGTTGCAGCAAAACCAATTACAACGGCAACAGGAGAAAAGAACCCAGTGGGACGAGAGAATCTCGCAAGAGGTGTGAAATTCAAGAGAGGAACTTCTAGAACTTCCGGCAAGAATCCAATCGGTCGTGAAAATTTGATGAGAAATATTGTCGCTGGTAGATCAACAGAACGTGTCGCAGGCAGAAAGTTAGGTAAAAAACTTGCGGGTGTCGCAGACAAACTGTCCGGTCCTGCCACGAAAGTTAAAGACACTGTGAGCAATGTCGCTGGTGTTGTAAAACAACGTGTGTTGAAGTCTCTGGGTAAAAAGGAAANANCCTCCATCGGCAGACAAAACTTAGCAAAACAATTCGCTGCATTCAACAAAGACAACCGATCTGCAAACAAACCAACCGTTGATGATATCGTCAAGGATCGTGTTGGTAAGGCTGTTTCTGGACTTGGTAGAAAGATCACGGATCTTTCCAAGAAAGTTGGACAGAGACTTGGTGACTTGGATAAGAGTCCCATTCTTAACGCACTGAAGAAAGGTAGAGAGGGAGCAGGAACACCCACCCCATCTCCAAACAAGAAACCCCCTACCAAAAACATCAAGGTGACACCGAAGAAACCAACACCCGATGAAGACTTCGCACCGAAACCATCGGACAAACCAAGCACGACTAAACCCGCTCCCCAAAAGCCAAGCAAGCCTGAATCTAAACCCTCAAGAAGCCCAGATCAGACAAAAAAAGTTGTCAAGAACAGGGTTCAGGACAAATACAAAGAGGCAAAAGGTAGAATCGAAATTCTTGGTGCTAAACCAGGCACCGCTGGATTTAAAAAAGCGGTTGACATAGTTGCCAAGAAGAAGGGTGCAGAGATAGCAGCAAAACTTGGTAAAAGTGGAAGTGCCAAAGTTAGAATCGAATCGTTTAGATGGGCTGCTATTCAAGAAGCGTTGATGTTAACCATTCCATCCCTTTGAACCAGATCGGTTCGTCCCACTGTCTAGATTTTGTCTGAGTCTCTCAGGGACACCCTTTTTCATTCTATTCATGAGTTCCGACCATTGACCACCAGTCTTTGAGTCTGGTGTCAGCGTGGTGTCTGATGCAAGTCCGGGTGCATTTAAAGACCAATCCCTCCTTACCTCACCCTCCTTTTGACATTTTGGGCACGGCTCTGAGATTGGTTGATCTCTCTCGGAGATCATTTTAACTTGTTCAAAGGTATGCTCGCAAGCATCACACACATAATCATAAGTAGGCATAATATTTATCTCCAGTCACTTATCTTCTTCTAAAGTCCTCCGAATCCAAATCAGATCAGTCCGAATCTCTGCGAGTTCTGTCATGATCAGTGAATTTGAAGTGCTTAACGACGACATTTGATCTTCTAATCGTTTTGTTTCATCCTCAAGACTTTGGATTCGATATTCAAAATTTGATTTTACCTCACTTGTGTTCCAAATCCAAGCAGCAATTGTAATAATCCATCCAGTTATTACAGCGAGTGGTAATTGTTGCTTCAAAGATGACATTATTTCAGACCGTAAACTTTGATGTTTGCTGGGACGCTTGACTGTGCAGCCGTGCCCCTGATTCCACTACATGAAACAGGAAAAATAACAGGGGTATTTGTTGCGTCAGAGTCCCAGTGGAAATCAAGAGTCACACCATTTTGTGATCCGTCTGCAATTCCGAGTTGCACTCTACCACTAACGGCTTGCGTTGAAGTAAACATCAATGCTCTAAATTGTTTGCTTTGATCAGCGGATCCGATTGTCAGTTCCTCTACTGTTTTGTAAGTGTCCATATATTTTCTCCTTGTGAGTCTTGGTATTTATAAATATTGTGGAGGTAACTATGGGATCAATTAAACCTACAATTACAGCGTATGGTGGGGGTACTCAACAGTTCCCAGTTTTCTTGAATAGAGCNACCGTTGGAATGCAATTTGAGAAAACTGAGCGTGATTTGGCAAAGTTAATTAACGAAAGTGTCAAACAGTCTCCAACCAAAACAATCAACGTTACTGGTGCGGACGGCACGGTCATTCAAAACGTTGTTGGTGCGATCAAACACAGCAACACAAACGCTCTTGGTGGTGACAGTCTCCTTGATGTTTCACTCTCCACTAGAAGCGGAAGAGCGGTAAAAATTAACACAAAAGGAACCATCGCACCTGTGCAAACACACGCAGATTTTAGATCCGTTTACACCTCATCTCCCATTGTTGCAAAAAGATTTGCACGGGCAGCGATTGCAAAATACAAGCAACTTGGATTTAANGATGGAGATCCAGTNCCATCANACGTTCAGGGNGTATATGCCGAAATGCAGGGAGAGAACAACATGAGAATTGTTCGTGGTGTTCCTGCGATGGGTGGACCCATTGACTATTTCTTTGAAGGACAACCCTCCGGACAATTTGATCCTCAGACTGGTGCNTTGAATTTAAGTGCGAATCTGATGGAGACAAAACAACTTGCAAAACAACAGAAGTTTTTCTTGAGCATGGCACCGCCACCCCAAGGATCAAACTTTATGTTTAACAAACAAGACACATTTGGTGTCCCACTAATTCATGATAGGGGTGGAAGAAACCTATCTATTACTGACCGTTCATTTGTTGACCGAAGTTCAATCGTTGTGAGGATCTAATGCACCCAGAAACAAGACTATTTTTAATTAACAAACACCTACAAGAAAACGTTTTAGTTAAAGCGGGGGCCGGTGCAGTAACAAAAACGTTGGCAAAGAGAGCAACAGCCAGCAGTGCAAAACCTGTCACAAAAGTTTTGGCACGAAGAGTTGGTGCTGGTGCAGCCAGTAGTGGTGCAAGAACAGGTACAATACAACTCGCAAGAAACGTTCGACCTAGGCTTGGTCAAGCGGCAAATGTAGGAACAACCGCACTCGCTCTTAGGCCCTCCGGTGGTGGCAGAGGAACTGGTGGTGGTGGTGGCAGAGGAACTAGACCTCCAGCCGGTGGTGGTGACACACCCCCACCTCGAAGGGAACCACTTCAACTTCCCGACATGCGACCTGGATTAACCAGAGGAACACCAGAACAAAGAAGGCAAGTCGGAAGAAGAAGAGCGTTTAGAAAACTTGGAGCAACAGTGAAAGCAGGAATTGACACTCTCCGGAAACAACAGAGTGGAATTTATGGCGACATAGCAGCACAGGGACTAAACATAGGATCGTCCAGAAGAATAGGTCCTGAGTTTGGAACCACGGGATCTAGGTCCGCAAGACGACAGGGAGTGGCAAACATTGGTGGATTTGTCAGAACCACGTTTGGAACTGGTGAGGACGGTGCGCCGGGTGCTTACAGTCCCGTTGGTGCGTACATGAAAGTGTCTGACCGTCTTGCCAGACGACAAGAGAAAAGACTTAAAGGTAGACTGAAACGAGGGGAAGGTCTTGGTTTCTTAGGTAGAATGTATAAGTATGGAACGTATAGAAAACCAAGCGATTCAATATTTACTAACACATCTAAATTTGGAGAGACGGGAAGAAATCCTGATGGATCACCTTCGACGAAAGTAGGAGATGTGAAGTTTAAAAATACAGAATTCAGGGATCCATATCGAGCACCAAGGAGAATTTGAGATGGACGTAAGGGATCAATTACAACGTGCTAGAGATATTTTAGATGTCATTTATGAAGCCCGTTCAACCAGAGGTAGCGGTGGAATGGAAGCCAGAGGTGGGGTAAGAGGTAAGGCAAAAAATTTCGGTAAGTATAACCGCTCCGGAACTAAAAAATACAAAAAGACTGGAAAGAAAAAAGGAGTGTCCAGTCAACAAAGATCCGCAGAGGCTATGGCACGAAATCGAAAAAACATGCCGAAGGTTAAGAGTAAAAAACAAACAACTGGTGGTGACATTGTTCCTTATAATAAAGAAAAAGGTATGAAAAAAACAACAACAGATATTGTTTTGTTTAAAAAACCTGTGCCTAGACCTGAGGGAACAGGTATGCGAAAAACAACGACAGATATCGTTCCGTTCAACAAACCCAAACCAAGAGCACCTGGCAGAACAAGACCTAGTTTACCATCAGGCAGAACACGACCTAGTTTACCACAGGGAACAGGATCTGTAAGAGAGCCCGTAAAAAATGCAATACAGGTTTATAAAAATGGGGGAACGAAAAAAGTAGCAAAGAAAAAAGAGGAAAAGAAATCATTACCCAAGCGTCCTCAATCACGAGAGGAAAAACTTCGTTTAGATTTCCAAAGAACCAAAACTAAAAAATATGCACCTGCTCCAACAACGGGGGATGAGCCAGAGAGAAAAGCATCTAGAATTGGAGTGACATTACTCGATCCAGATGACATAATGAAATAATTGACAGATAATTGATTTTTTGATAGGATGTGACAATGAAAAGAAAAACTTTTGATCATGCAGATGATTATAATTTAGATGACTTGGCAATAATAACCAATCTCAAAGCAAAGACAACCGACAAGGGTAGAGTCTATCTTGCTGATGGTATTCAATTACCCAGCGTTACGACGGTGTGTGGTTTCGAGAAAGCCGCTTTCTTTGCGAAGTGGAGAGCAGACAATCCCAAGGAGGCAAGACGAGTCACTATGCGTGGCAATCGCTTTCACCTGCTGATTGAAAAGTATCTCGGAAACGAAGAGATCGACGAGAAGAAATTTTCTCTCAATGAGTGGGATTTGTTCTATCAATTGCAACCAGAACTCGACAAAATCACCAAGGTTCATGCACTCGAAGTGCCGCTGTTCTCTACAACCGTCGGCTTAGCGGGTAGAGTGGACTGTGTTGCGGAGCATGACGGAAAACTATGTGTGATCGACTTTAAGGGTAGCAACCGTCAGAAGCGATCTGAGGACATTGAGAACTACTTCCTGCAAGCGACTGCTTACTCTCTCATGTGGCAGGAGATGACAAACCGTCCCGCTGATGCGTTCAAGATTCTGATCTCATCTGAAGATGGTTCTGTTCAAGTGTTTGAAGATAAGCCAATAAAATATGTAAAAAGATTGCGAGAGGTGATTAATCGCTATTACGAATACATGGGAGAAACAAAGGAACTCATAAATACAACGTCATGAATATAGCAAACATTAATAGAAGAAACACCCGTGAATGGGTAAGGGTAAACGAGGATTCTCGCTCACATCTTTATCGAGATGATTTTGTGGCCAAGCACGGAGGAAGATTCTCCTATCATGGTAGAAATCACGGATGGGTCTGGAGCGAGGGGATGGATGATCCTAAAACAACTGTCCCCAAACTAAATTGGGTCTTTATCCACCCCGATGGAAAAGAAGAGATTGTTGAAAATCTTTCTAAGTTTTGTAGGAAACATAGCCTAAATAAGGCAGCGATGTATGAAGTTTACAATGGTAAGCGGAATCATCATAAGAATTTTAAGTTGAAGAAACAAGGAGACTGACCATGGAATTCTTAACCACCACATACGGATTAGTTACTCACTCAGTGATCGTTTTTGTTGCGGGTGCTTTGATTGGTAAACCGATGTGGGAATGGGTTAGAACACATTTTCCGTGGAATAAGTCTTAACAACACCCACTAAAAAAAAGCACCGCTGGCATCCTATTACACACAGAGGAGAGGTGATCCAAGCGTGCAAATTTGGTGGGGCCAAACGGTGCTTTACAAGGGGCTTGTTGCCCCTTGTTTTTTTTATAAATAGTCCGGAGGTATATGTATGCTAGAGGATTATCGTTACTTAGAGGACACTTGGATTGACATTGACGAGTTGGAGGAATTCATTCGTATTTATGCTCACGGTAACACAGATATACTCTTCGAGGACAGAAAATATAATAAATCAACTGGCAGAAATTACAAGAGTGATTATAAAAAATTTCAATCAAGCCCTGAACAAATAGCAGATCGCTCCTCCAGAAACAGTGCCAGACGAGAGGCAGAAAACCAAGGTAAAGTTAAAAAGGGTGATGGAAAAGATGTTCATCACAAAAACGGCAATCCTAGAGACAATAGTAACACAAACATTCGCATCGTTCCAAAGTCAAAAAACAGGGGTGACAAATGAACATTGATCGCTGGAAAAAACTTCGAGAGGAGTATAAAGAGGATGATTTAGAGGGCACAGATGCCGCTCGTAAAAAGCGTGCAAGACAAACTCCCGGTCAAGAAACGATGGAGGATTGTGGTTGCATGAACGAAGAAGAGAAAAAAGGTCCACTCAACAAGATTATGAGGGACTCCGGTGGCAATAAAAAGTTTAAAGTCTATGTGAGAGATCCCAGCACAGGTAATATCAAGACTGTTCGTTTTGGTGATCCCAACATGGAAATCAAACGTGATGATCCAGAGAGAAGAAAAAACTTCCGAGCAAGACANAACTGCGACAANCCCGGTCCCAAAACTAANGCACGATACTGGTCTTGNANACANTGGAGAGCAGGANCAAAGGTTGANGANGANTTNAAACCAACCGGAAACTTNATNNGNGANAGTCTNAAAGACTGGTTCGGCAAAGGTGGAAAAGGTGGTAAGAGTGAAGGTGGATGGGATCGCTACAACACCAAGGGTGAAAAAATAGGTAAGTGTGGGGACGCTGAAAAAGGTGAAGGATACCCAGCGTGTCTCTCCGCTGAAAAAGCAGCGAAACTCGGCAAAGAGGGCAGGGCTAAATTTGTAAGAAGAAAAAGAGCAGCACAAGCAGCAGCCGGTGATCCCAAAAAAGGTAAAGGTGAAGCGGGAGAAACAAAAACGTCAAAAAAACCAACAAATGTTGAAACTGGCACGAGAAAGAAAACCAATGAAGATTGGTCTGAAAAATACAAAAGAAGTATCGACTGCGACAACCCAAAAGGTTTCAGTCAAAAGGCACACTGTCAAGGAAGGGAAAAAGACATGAAAGAATCAAGAGAAGACTTTGGTAGAAGAATGCTCAGAGAAGCACATGAAAAGGGATATCTTGTAGAGAAAAATGTCCCTACCAACCCTGAACTTTATGCAAGAGTTAAAGCAGAGGCAAAAAGAAAGTTTGATGTTTATCCATCAGCCTATGCCAACGGTTGGCTTGTTCGTACATACAAGAAGCGTGGTGGTGGTTATAGAAAATCGGGGGGTAAGAAATGAAAACTTTTGATGAATTTTATTCGGCCCTCAAAGAAAAATATCAATTAGAGGACGAGCAAATTGTTCCGTTCATGTCAAATCTCATAAATACCCTTGAAGAAGGTAAAAAGAAGAAAAAGAAAAGGGAAGATGAAGAGGGAGCGGCACCAAAGACCGGACATGAGAAGAAAGATAAAAATCTTGGCTTTGAAGATCCATTAGCCGATTACCCAGAACAGAAAAGAATCTATTAAGGAACCACTATGAAACACTTTAAAGAACTCGTTCACGAATTGATTGAATCCGAATACTCCCCCGGCCACTTCGAGCAAGGAATCGGCTCAGGAGGTAGATCCGCACACACCGATCTTGGATCGTATCGAATTGAACTCGATGAGATCGTCGGAAGAATCAATGCTTTTATCAAAGAATTCACCAACAGAGAGTTTATTGATCCAACCTCGTTGAGAAATCAACTCAAAGCAAGACTCAATCATGTTGGTCTTGATTTTGAGTGTGACACAAAATCTCGGTTGGGTGAGGGAAGTTTCGCTTATCAACTCAGTAGATTTGGTGGCTCTTTTGGCACAACACCGACACATAACTTGTTGAAAGATGGATTCAAAACATCAGACATGATTAAAGAATTCACGGGGAGTGGAATGGTTCTCTCCTTTAATATTTCTCGTAATGAAAACTCTATGTTCTCTGTGGATGCCAAAATAGTTCCGGGTGATGCTTCTTAATAAAAGATTAAACGAAAAAAACTTCCTGAGTTTTGCTATGAAAATGTATGACAATCCCAACTGTAAAGGGTTAGAGGAGTTTGAGGAAGATTTGTCTAGAGTTAAATATGTAAAAAGACTCTTAAACAAGTATAAGGAAAAGAAAGTTTTAAAGAAAAGACTCTTACTAAATCACATTATAATAATGTCAAATGTTTTTGGAGTCGTCGCAACAAGCAGAATACTTTTTTACAAGATAGAACCAGACTTACACTATATTTTAAAAAGCGTACTACACTACTTGAATTTTGTCCCAAACGTACCAATACCAGAGGCTGATCTTAGCAAAGTCCCAACGGAGCCCTCGTTAATCAAAAGTTTAGAGGAGTTGACATGAGTAACAGAGCAGACTTAAGCAAGATAATCCCTGCGTTCACAACATATAAATTCTTAAAAGCATTGGTTCAACCATTTACTGAGTTTGAGGCATACAAACTTGGTATCATTGACAAGAATGGAAACTTTCTAAAAAAATTCAAAGAGTTAAAAAAACCAAAAGAGAAGAAAGCCGCTTCCATGTTTTTTCGGCTNATNATNAATCTGAAAAAACTNTTNGGTGACATCAGAAGTCCCACNACAAAACAAAGANTAAGAGGGATCAACACCGCACTTTTCTTGATAAAAGAAGAGGTTGATAGAGTTGGTGGTGATTCAAAAGAAATAAACAGAGTGTTCTATGAATTTTTAGAAGAACTCGATCCTGATGTGTATGAAGAAATTGCAAACGTCGCTGCGTCTGGTAACGTGGCTGGCTTAGGTTATAATATTGGACTCGGTAACGTTCCTCCTGATGATCTTGTGATAAAACCGAGAAAGACAAAAATAGTCCGTCGAAAAAAGAAGGACGAGGAGGATGAGTAATGGAATTTTTATCACCTGATTTTTTATCACTGTTAACTGGTTCTGCAACTGGTTTCTTATTTAAAGCAATGGCTGAGCGTCGTGCCCAAGATCAAGAACGATTCAAGATGGCAATGGGGGTCGCAGAAAAAGAAAACGAACATGCTAACGAAGCCGTGAGCCGTGTCTCAATCGACGCAGGTAAACTGGTTCGTCGGTTCATCGTGTTGTGCATCATGTTTGGCACGATCATCGCACCTTTCATCATCGCTTACAGCGATGGTGTTACCACCGTTGTGGAACACGAGTCCACTCACTACAAGCCATGGGACTTGCTCGGCCTGTTTGGTGAAGAGAAAGTGAGAACTTACACTCCGGTCGAGGGCTACCTATACACTGAAGAGAATAGGCAGATCCTTGTTACCATTGTAGGATTCTACTTCGGAACCGCAGTCAGAGGAAAATAAAATAAATGCAACCACCCAATAGAAAGTCGTGCTATAACTTTAGGGTCACTGAAATCGTCAAGGTTCTTGACGGTGACACCATTGATGTTATAATTGATCTCGGATTT
>FUFK010656515.1_pt1 | contig 11734 bp, 29 predicted proteins | sample 1021851 | NCBI WGS metagenome assembly FUFK01 (sample SAMEA51879418, study PRJEB19060) | metagenome
ATAAAACTTACCACCGTTAGCTTGNACATTTATTATTTCTGAAGTTCCAANAGATAATACTTTTATTTTAGCAGCATCAGCAGTTAAGCCGCTTGTAGTATTTAATACTATTTCGTTTCCAACAGCATAACCATAACCGCCAGAGTCTAAAGTTATACCATCATCTGGATTTACTGCNCCTAAAGCNACTGGTATTGCATCGTGAGCAAACATCCTTGCTTGAGCAGCTTGATTAGCTTGTACACCTCTCATTTTTTTATTTTTTTATATTTGTAATTTTTTCTGCGCCACGACTTCCGAAGTACGCTACATATACTGTTACTAGTAATGTTTTTAATAAGTCTATCCAAGCNGTATCTACATCAAACNNCATATGAAACGAATCANCAGACATTATAAATACAGATGATAAAGTTAAAAATACTAATGCTAAAGGTCTAGTATTTTTACTAAGCCATGAGTCAGACTTCATATCACTACGCCACCTGCTTGATACTTCTTTCATCTCTTGTATATCAAGCTCTAAAAGCTTCATAGCTTTTTCTTTATCTTCTGGCTCTATATTATCATCACTTGTTATAAGATTTTTTACTAANCCAAAGCCNCCTTGATCAGGNAANATCTCACCTATACCATCTAATATAGCAGGAGCTTTATGTTTTAAAAAAGCCCCTACTTTAGTATCTTTGAATTTTTTCTTCATTATTTACCTTTCATGTGCCTAAGTATTCCAGGCTTCATGTTGTATGGACTTTTCATAGGCATTGGCGAATGTTTCATTTGCTTAGGGCTATGTCCCATTTGTTTAGGACTATGTCCCATTCCATAAGGTCCTTTATCTTTTTTCATATAAGGTTTTCCAGGCATGATTATTTGTATTTACATTTGTTATACGCTTGTTTTTCCCACCAATGNTTTTTATTACCATCAGCTCGTTTACTTCTTTTAATTTTTTTAAAAGGTTNATTCCTTGATTTTCTATGATACATATAATTATCATCATATGTAATAAGTCCAGCTTTCATTTGNTATATGTGTACNTTTTCATGACANATAACTTGNTTNCTAAGCTTTGGATCTCTAATNTTTTCGTTAATAGTTATCGTTAAATTTTTACCAGCTCTACCTAATACACCGTCTTTTTCACTAACGCTGTATATAGGTGTGTTGTCTATTTTATATCCTGGTTTTAATTTAAACGCCATAATTATATATTAACATTTCCATCTTCTTCTAGCTGCTAAACCTCTTTTGCTTTTCCAACCTCTTGATCTAGCACAAAATGATTTTCTTCTTTTAGCATCTTTACTTCCTGGTTTTACTTTACCAGTAACTGCTGTTTTAAGTTTACTGCTAGGGTTTTTACGTCTGTATTCAGCAACACCTTTTTTAGTCATGCCAGCTCCTTCTTTAACTGTTCTAAAGTTTCTTCCTTTACCTTTAGTAGTTCTTCGAGGTTCATTACCTTTTTTTTGAAAAGGATTATTAGCTTGACTATAACTCATTTTCTTTTTCTTTTCTTAGTTGATTCGCCACAAGGTCTACCTGTAGCTACATTAATCCAGTTTTCTTTTTCAAACCAGTCTCTAAGTGTAGCGCCTTTTTTACGAGCGCCTTTAACATTNCTNTTACTTGATCTTTTATATTTACCTGCTGCTGCTGCTTTACGCTTAGCCCTTACTACAGACTGACGCTGTGACTTACTCATTGATCTTACTTTTGCAGCTGGTAAACAAACTTTTTTAGTGCCACCGCCTTTTACTTTACTTCTTGCCATGTAATCTTCTTATTGCTTCTTTACAACGCTTAGCTATAGCACGTTGTTTAGGTTTACCACCATAACGGCTGCGTTGTTCAACTACAGTCATTATTTGTATTTTTCTTGCAAAAGGCTTTCTAACTTTTTTAACTTTACTACATGTAGCTCTAGCGTCAGCTGGCGTAGCAAATTTAATACCAACAGTGTCTTTTGGATTTTCATCTGTATATAGTCTTCTGCCTGAGCCTTTTGGCTTTTTGCCCGTGCCTTTTTTAGGATCACTTTTTTTTGGCATCTTTTTTCTTTAATCTTTTTGTAACTATATTTCTAGTTGTTTTCATTTTAGCTACATAGCTAGGTCTATCTTTATTAAAAGCTATTTGTTGGTTTAAGCTACCTATTATTCTATTAAGCTTACTGTTTCTAGTTCTTATAAGCCATGATGCTAGTTTAGGTGCAGATAAGTTTTTAAACTTACCTTTAGCGTCTGGTGCATCTGAATCTTTCCAAGTTAATCTTTTTTTAGCCATTACTTACAATTATGCATATTGATAAACCAATTAGCTAGCTGCACATCTCTTTGTGTTTTAGTTCTTCTTCGTTTTAATTTTTTAACTTTACCACAAGTGACGTTACCACCATATAGTTTATTTACCCTAGCTTTTAAAGTACCGCGATATGCGCCACCTCGCTTTTTCATTTTTTCTTTTTAGCCATTGCTTGCATTTGCTTAATATGTGCTTCGATTTTTTTAGCTTGTGCTAAATGCATTTTAGAGGCTTTCTTAAGCTGTGCTACTACTGATTTTAAACTCATTTTTTTCTTTTTTTACTTTTTTTCTTTTTACCACCACCAAACTTAGCAGGTCCACCAGCTTTTGTACATCTTACACCCCAACCACTAGCATAAGCTGAAGGCCATACTTTAAATTTTCTTTTAGCAGCTGCTTTGCAAGGTCCTGATATTTTACCCATTATCTACGTTTTTTCTTTTCAACTTCAACCTCTTTAACTATTACAGTTGTTTTAGGTTTTCTGTTTTGTAATTCTTCTAGTTGTTTGTGTAGCTCTTCTAGTTTACCGTCGTTTTCAGTGCCGTCTTTTACAAGTGTAGAAAGTATATTTATTTCTTCAAATACTACATCATCTACTTGCTCTAGCATATCAACGCGTTGTTTAAGCTCTTCAATATTCTCTTTATTCCACTCTTCTTTTAAATCATACTCAAGACGTTTGACTTCAGTAGGTGGTAATTTTTTAGCTTCTTCAATATCTGCTTGCAGCGTATAATACATACCTACGAAAGAAGCAGTTATAGTTATTATAGCAATTACAGTTTTTAAGTCAAGTTGTACGGAAGTATTTTCAGAGATCTTTGTACTCATCAGTTGCATTAAATGACGGGCATGCTTTGTTAGCAAACTCGTTATGTGAATATATAGTAGCGGCAGGATACATTGCTTTTAATGTTTTAAGCACATGTAACAAGCCTTGTTTTTGTTCTTCTGTTCTAGTGTCTTTTGGTGTTCTACCGTCTTGTTCAACGCCTCCACAATAGCATATACCTATAGAATTACGATTATGCCCTGAGCAGTGAGCTCCGATTTTAGCTATATCTCTACCTTTGTATATATCTCCTTTTATATCAATATAAAAATGATAACCTATATCTGACCAGCCTCTACCGTTTACATGCCAGTCTCTTATAGTATCTACTGGTATATCTTGGCCTTCTCTTGTTGCAGAGCAATGTACTATTATCTCTTTTATCTGTCTCATTTTTTAAGCTTATACCATTTATGTATAGTGTAACCTATAGTAACTATAAGTAAAGTTATCTTTAACACAGGCTCTAACCAATCCATCATCGTTACCGTAAACGCGCCTGCGTTTAACAAGTATAACTTTATGTCTTCCATTATTTCTGTGCCCTTAATACAGCATTAGGCTTATACTGAGGTGCTTCAATTTTAAAAAACCTTGTTGTTGGTCTCATTGTTTTATCAGCGGGTACTTTTACTTTGCAGCCGCAAGATGATCCTGGTTTATGCATAATTAATCTTTATTTGGATCGTAATCCTGGTTTTCATGTACTTCATCACCAACTTTAAATGTTGGCTTGTTATTTTCTTGAGCATCTCTTAGTGCACCCATAAAAGCGTTAGTCTGCAAAGCTGAATCAGCTCCTGATACTTGCTTCATTTGTTCTTCTCTTCTAGCTTGTTTAGCTGACATATTATAAGCAGAGTAACTTGCTGTATATGGTGATAAAGCTTTAAAAGGCTTTTCACTTAACATGCCATAAGGCTGTCCTGCTACTGAGTAACTTACTGGTTCTTCTTCCATTGGTTCTTCTCTTGTAAAATCTTTTCCAGTTACAGCTGTAGCTCCACCAGAAAGAAAATCACCAGCACCTTGACCAAATGAATAATCTTCACCAGCTTCTTTAGCCGCTCTTCTAGCTTTCATAACATTTCCTATTCCACCAAATAAGCCTTTTACTCCTAAGCCTAATATTGCTGGAGCTATAGTTAATGGAGATTCATCGTTTGTCTTTGTTGGCATATTCTATTGATTTAGTTATTACTTTATAAATATACTTATTATTTTTTTCTAATTTTTTTGTAGGCATCTCTTCTTCACCTAACATTACTCGATACATACGACTGATTAGCTGTTTGCACTTATAGGAAACTTTATATATGTGATATTTTTGGGTAGTGCGATTTCTTTCTCTCCACACAACTATCCACCCTTGTTTCAATAATCTGTTCCAGCGCCTATTATCCCAGCTATAAGAGTACGTACCTTTTTTAAAATCATCTTTAGTAAACAAGTCTATAGCGTCTAAGTATATTAAAAGCTCTAGATCTGCATCATTTAAGTTATTAGTTTTACAAGCCCATTTGCGTATTATCCTATAATGTTTTAGTAAACCTAACTCTTTTAAATCGCTAGATGTTAACCTTCTCATAAAACAACAACTACATCAAACTCTTTAATGACTTTATATTGCTCTTTTTTTATTTCAATATTAAATCCAGCTGCTTTATCATAATATACTTCATCACCTGTTTTTAATACTTTAACATCAGAGCCAGGTTCTACAACCTTAGCTCTTCTGTATCTAATGTCTTCTCTTTGTGCTTCTGCTAATATTAAACCTCCTTTAGTAGTAGTGTTAACTTCTTTAATAGGTTTTATTACTATATACTTACCTATCGCTTTCATGCTCTAATATTATTAATTATACAATCAGTCGATAATATAGTAGTTGCTACTGAAGCCGCGTTTTGAAGAGCACTCTTTGTTACTAATAAAGGATCTATAATTCCGGCTTTAACCATATCAACCGTATTTCCTGTAACCACGTTTAACCCTTTACCTTCTTCACTAGGTTTATCATACTCTTTGACGCCTGCATTTTCTAGTATAATCTCATATGGCTTTTGTATTGCTTGATACAATACTTCTTCGCCTACTGATTTAGGTTTTAAATGCATGCTAGCGTTTAACAGAGCTATTCCACCTCCTGGTACTATACCTTCTTTAATCGCGGCTTTTGTAGCACAAATAGCATCTTCTACTCTATCTTTCTTCTCTTTTAACTCAACTTCTGAATTAGCACCAACTTTTACTATAGCAACTTTAGCTTTTAACTTAGCAAGTCTTTTTTCTAATCTTACTACAATGTTTGGATTTTTAGTTTCTTTTATCTGCTTATTAATTAACTTAATAGTATTTTCAACATCTGGCTTGTCTGATAAGTCAACTTGTAATATAGTATCTTCGTGACTAGTAACAGATTTAATGCAGCTGCCTAAGTGTTCTACTTGTATAAGATCCATGTCATCGCCTAGATCTTCATTAATAAGGGTTGCACCAGTTACAGCACATAGATCTGATAATACATCTTTTCTGCTGATTCCATATACTGGTGCATCTACTATGTTGACCTTGATATTACCCTTTGCTTTATTCATTGCCAGCGCAGAAACCACCTGTTGGTCAACATCCGCTATAATAAGTAAACTTTTACCATTTTTAATTACATGTTCAAGGACCGACTGAATCTTACGGATATTAGGTATTTTTGACTCTACAATGAGTACTAGCGGATTTTCAAGTTCAGCCGTTCCTTTTTGTTTGTTGGTAATAAAATGGTTGTTTTTTAAAGCTTGATCATACTGCACGCCTTCTATAAGTTCTACTACTGTTTCAGGTTGTTCGTTTGTTTCCATCATAACAATACCTGTTTCGTCTACTAGCTTAAAGGCTTCTCCTATAACTTCACCAAGCTTACTATCATTATTAGCAGATATAGTAGCTACTTGATTAATTTTTTTACCTGTTACTTTTTTTGATTTTTTATTTAAATAAGCAATTACGTTTTCAACTCCTTTATTTATACCTTCTTTCATTAATCTTTCATCGGCTAAAAGCGAGTGTTCTGTTGCTTCATTTAAAATAGCTTTAGCTAACACAGTAGCAGTTGTTGTACCATCACCTGCATCTTTTACAGTTTTCTGTGCTGCTTGCTTTATTAGCGTAGCTCCAATATTTTCTAGTGGATCTTTTAGTGTTATACTGTTTGCGACTGTTACGCCGTCTTTAGTTATCTGCGGCACACCATTGCCGTCTTCTATGATAACACATTTACCACTTGCACCTAGCGTTGAGCCTACTGCATTTGTTAGTTTCTCAACACCAGTTAAAACCTGGCTTCTAGCGTGATCACCAAAAGCCAAGTCTTTAACTAACTTTAAATCTTGCATTATATTAAATTAAATTATATTGTTTGAATACTTTACTCGAAGGTTTTAACTACTTTCGGTCCTTTGGTAAACTCTAGTTTCTTAGCATAATGCTCTATAGAACTATCGATTGCTTGTTCGGCTCCGGTTATTGTTTCTCTTCTGGTTACATCGTGCCACAATTCTTCATTGTCGATGTCTTTGTATTCGGTTTGTAAAAATCCATTAGGTAGTTGAACTATTCTCCAGTTTGCTTTTTTGGTGATATGTTCCCATAACTTAATGGTTTCTTCATTTGGTTGTGGTGCACTAGTCCACGTATTAGTGCGGGTATATAAAAACGTCATTTATTTGGTTTTAAGTTAAACATTGGTTATTATATACTATCACTTGATAGTTCGGTTATTTAAGCTTCTAATGCTTCAATACGGGCTGTTAATTCTTTTATTGCTCCAACTAATAGTGGAACTAATTTACTTTGATCGATACCTTGGTATACTGCATCACCATTAGCATCTACTTCATCTTTAGTTCCTGTTACTGATTCTGGAACTACAGCTTGTGCTTCATGTGCTAAAAATCCATCTACAGTAACTTCAGTGTCATTTTTAAAATTAAATCTTTTTGGTAACAATTGTTTAACTCTATCAACTGCTCCAGTCATATCTATTACATTTTCTTTTAATCTATAATCAGAAGATGTGTTAAAAGCTGTAGCTGAATTACTCATTGTTATTGAACCAACCATGCTGCTAGGACTAGCTACTGTTTGTTGAAAAGTCATAGCATATTGTGCTTGGAAGTTATTTCTGTATATTCTTATACCTTCATTATAAGCACCTAAGTCTATAACCATTGCTTTAGCTCCTTGACTTTGTGATTGAGGCGTTAAACCTATACATGCTGTTTTATCAACTGAAGGTCCTTGGGCATCATCTATAGCTAATGTACATGAAAGAGTTGGAGCTATACCACCTACACCTCTTATTTTTAATTGTCTAGCTGTTGCATCATATTCTAGTTTATTATCAGCTACAAGAGCATTTGTTGCATTTCCTCTTGTTACGAAACCTGCTCCTACAGTATTCACACCTGTGCCGCCTCTTGCTACAGCTAAAGTGCCTACTATTGCAGTGCCACCTAAATTTAAACCTAATTCATTATTGCCACCGCTAAATACTATGCCGCCGTTTGCTAGTAAATCAGCTGCAAATGTAGTACTTGTAAGTTCAAGTCCATTACCAGCAGTATATTGTGTATTACTATCTTCCCAAGGCACGTTAACAACAGCTTGATTACTTGAGTTTAATTGTATGCCATATGTTCTATTTGCTTGAGCGCTTACAGTATTAGCTGCTACTGTTTGCTCATTGTCGCTAAATAACTCAACTAGTCCAAGTGCTGTGCTAGTAGCTACGTCATATTGCGTATTTGTAGAAGCAATAGTTATTTGTGTAGCGCTATTTCTAGTTAATGTTACGTTTGCGCCTTGCGTAATGTTTACTGTTGAATCAGTTCCTGTAGCTGCGTTGAGTACTAAAGGTATATCATTACCATTTTTTGTATTAGCTTGCAAAGCGTACGTGTCACCACCGCCTCCGCCGCCAGTATTAGGTAAACTAGAAACTTTTACTTGTTTAGTTTTATTACTGTCTGCAGAATCTGATATTAATATTAAATCNTTTCCTTCTGCTTGCGTTTTTTCTGGNTATGTATATATTATTGCCATTATTTTTGTTTTATATTTTTCCTTTTGGACCGCATTGGCTACCATGTCCAAAAAAGTCTCTTACGTTTGCTCTATATTGCCCTGTAAATTTACCACCACTAGGTGTACATCCACCTATTTTTACACCGCCTGCATCTATTTGCTTTTGACTTCTTCTATCTTGCATTTTTTCTGCAAAAGTCTTTTTATATTTAACTTCAGGTATGTTAGGATTATGAAAACCTCTTACAGTATTACCATCTTTACCTCTTCTTCTGTTTACTAAATATTTTTGTTGCATTTTGTTTTTAAAACTTAAGCGCTTTCCTGTAGAATCAAACCTTCCTCTTAAATCTTTTTTGGCTAATCTTCTTTCTTCTGTAAATGGATCAGTTTTTNCTTTTATTTCTTTTTGTTTAAAATCTTTTACAGCANCTCTATANCTTTTNCNNGGCGNGTCNTNCTCNTATGCAATATNTCTANNTTGATCCTTNCCGTATTTAGTTCCGTANAAAGTATTTTTTAANNCNATTTTTAATTTANGNCGCTTNCNTACNAAATNAGANTGTATTATTGCAGTTTTAAGATCACCAAACCTTTCTTTTTTTGTTTCTTTTGTATCGACGTCTTTATCTCTAGCTACTTTTCCAAATTCTCCTTCTATATTCGTGTTACTAGTAAGTGAACCATACTTATTTACTAAATCAGGATTAACATCGCTTTGTATTACTTGTGTTTTATCACCTTCTGGTTCACCTGGACCGCCTTTAAAACCATATGGTTGTTTATATGGTGGCATTTTAGTTATGTTTGCGGTTTTGTAATATATGCGTACCTATAATAGTGCCCATGCCAGCTATAGTAAGATCTTTTGCTGCTTTCATTTTACCTTCTCTGTATGCACCTGCTGATGGAGAGTCTTTACCAAAGCCTTTTTCTTTACCTTCTTTAAAAACTTTACCAGTACTATACATTTCCGATGCTGGTATTTTAGTAACTACTTTTCTTTTAGTTTCTTTAACGCCGTATTTTTCTTTAAACTCTGGATCTATCTCTCCGTGCTTTTTTTTAACTACCACTCTTCTAGTTTTTTCCGTAAAAGGCGGCTTCATTCCGTAAGGTTGTTTGTATGCCATAATTAATTTTTTCTATAATTTAGTATATTACATAGAATTACTCGTTTTTACAAATGATAAGTGTGACAATTGCCTGTTATTATACTACTTATAAGGCTAATGTCACTACTTTTTATTAGATATTTAGGATTTTTGTGTTGTACCCTAACTTATTGATTATCAGCTAGTTATAAAATAGATTTTTAGTTTGCCAGCCCCGCCTTTTTATTTTAGATTTTTATATATTTTTTACGTTTTTTATATATTTTTAAAAAAAGTTCTATGTTTTCTACAAACTAAATACGATGTCCGGCGGATAATATATATAAATAATAAAACTTAATACTATGTCAAACAACTTTACTTACGAATTTGAAATCTATACTAATAAATCAGACGATCCAACTTACATCGTTAATGATTCGCCAAATTTAACGCCGGACTTTATAGACTTTTTAGAAGAAATTGGTATTGATATTCATAACTCAATTTATAAAGTGACTAAATTATAATGTAAATTAATAAGAAGTCAAGTGTAATACTTCTAAACTAATTTTAACTAATAAACAAAATTACACTCTTACAAACTAAATACGAACTAAATCGGATAATAATATAAACTAATAAACTAAAAATAAATAATATGAAAACTAATAATTTAACTACCAAAAGATTTGTAATCAGAAAATCATTACTTGATACAAACACTGTAATAACTTTCACTAACAAAAAAGATCAAACATTTACTTATGATCATGATGAAATTTACTCTACATTTCAAGAAAAGTTTGAGTCAATGCCTTGCTTTCAAGAGTACAAATCATACACTAATTCAAACACNGTACCAAAGTTNTGNAGAGAATTANCTACTATNAANTAANAGTANTANTTATAGTCCAGTTAGTTCTACTCGTTTACTGGTAAATCAAATATGAACGAGTGCACCACATAGCCGGAATGGTTGGTAGTGAGGTTCGATTCTTCACCCGGTTACAAACTATCTACGAAAGTCGTTGGATAATAATATAAACTAATTAAATTAAATAACTATGTATAATATAAATAATCCTTCAAACTGGACTTGGTCAAGAGCATTTGATGAAGTAAACAGAACTATCAGAAAAGCTGAACTAGAACAGCAAATCATGAATCACTTAAGTAACTATTCTGGTAATCCAAAGTGGACTACATTCACTGAAGATCAAAAAGATGATCACTACGAAATACTAAGTCAATTACTATGATACTAATAGCATTTCCTGCAGTAGCAATAGCTATAATAATAGTAATATGTATACTAGAACTAATAACTAGATTAATTAAGTAATACAAACTAAATACGAACACTAAAGGATAATAAATATAAACAACACGATGAGAGTAAATACAGAAAACTTAACAGCAATAATTTACAACGATGGTGACATGAAGCTACAAATCTATAATAAGTACAAGTCTTCTTATGGTTGGTCACCGCGTAAGCTAGTTGTCTCTCATCTTAGTGTTAAAGCAAACGAATTTACATTTGACTATGTTAAATCACAGGTAGATGAAGTGTATTCTACCTTTTCAAACGAAGAAATACACGAGTTACTAAACAAAGTAAAAAAATATAATGAATAAATTAACTAAAAACTTTGAACAAATAATAGCTTCAGCTACTGCTTTAGGTATTATAATACTAACAATGTTTTGTATGGCATCTTGTGTCTCAACACAAAACGTACACATAAACGATATATATAAGCATAAAAAATCTAACTTATATAATGAGTGTTATACATTTACAAAAAATAATTAATTGAAAGTTATGCATGAAATACAAGCAATCGAGGCTATAACAAAAGATATTCTAGCCGGATATTACGGTACTAAGCAAACAGCAGGTACTGAAACGCAGAAATGGCAATACGCTTACAACCAAGCTAAAAAGATTTACTACGGTGAATTACTAATTGACCCTAATTATACCGCTATACTATGAAACACGAAGAAGCAAGATTCCANCNATCTATTGAAAAATTAAGATGGCTACAAGTAAAAGAATTAAAGCATAAGTATCCAAATGATCAAGAATTTGGTGCAGAAGTACGTAAACTAGTAAATAGAACACCTGACAATATATGAAAACAATTAAATTTTATCCAAGTAACAGAAAACTAATTAAACTAGACGGCAAAATGTACAAAGGTTACACTATAAATGATGTACCTTACGACAGACAAGCGTGGTTTACTTACAAAGGTTTAACGTTTATTACAAACTAAATACGATTACTATTGGATAATATATACATGAAAACAAAATTATGTAAATGTGGTGTACAAGAGCTACATCCAGTAAGAATTAAGTACGGCTATGACACTTGTGTCAGCTGTAGTACCGCCGAAAAGTACGGG
>FUFK010053374.1_pt1 | contig 11731 bp, 11 predicted proteins | sample 1021851 | NCBI WGS metagenome assembly FUFK01 (sample SAMEA51879418, study PRJEB19060) | metagenome
CTATGCCGCGATGGGTGCAACGGTCGTGATGGCCGATATCGGCGGAAGGATGCTGGCCGCACGCGCAGCCGAGATCGGCAATCGCGCGCATGCCTTTGCCGCCGATCTGTCCGCCCCCCAGGCACTCGAACGGCTGGCCCGGTTCGCCGCGTCCATCGCGCCGATCGATATCTGGGCGAATGTCGCCGGCACGGCGGGCCTGTTCGATCTGGTCGATGCCGAGCCGGATGCCTATGCGCGCATCGTGCGGATCAACATGGACGGCACCTATTGGGGGTGCGCCGCCGCAGCGCGCGCAATGGGGACGCGAGGGGGCACGATCATCAACGTGTCGTCCAATGCCGCGGACCAACCAATGGCGGGCCTGTCGGTCTATGCGATGACCAAGGCCGCGGTGAACATGCTGACGCGCAGCCTGGCGGTCGAGCTTGGGCCGAAGCAGATACGCGTCAATGCCGTCGCGCCGGGCTTCGTCCTGACGGGGATGACCGGTCAGGCGCGAATGACAGCGGACAAGCTCGAGGAAACGCTCCGCCGCAACGCTGCCCGTTCGCCGATCGGCGCAACCGGCGAACCTGCCGACATCGCCCATGCCATGCTCTATCTCGCCTCCGATGCCAGCCGCTATGTCACCGGTCAGATCCTGCGGGTGAATGGTGGCGCGACCATGCCCGGATAAGCGTTCATGACGCTGTTTCAGCATCCCCGTGATGCTTGCCCTGCGCCGGTTGCCCCCTGAGCGTGCCGCGTCATACCGGATCGCGAGACTTAGATTTCGGGGAATAATTTCGTGACCAATCCAATGAACCTGTCAGGCCGCGCCATCCTGATCACGGGAGCCGCACAGGGGATCGGGCTTGCGACCGCACAGCTTTGCGCTGCGCTCGACGCCAATGTCATCTTGCTCGATCGCAGCGAAGAACAACTCGACGCGGCGTTGACATCGTTCGATTCGAGTAAGGCGATGAAGATCGCCGGCAGCGTCACGGATCGCGCGTTCGTGAAACAGGCTGTGGCGGAGGCCGCTGCGCGCTTCGGCGGTATCCATGGCCTGGTCAACAATGCGGGCATCACCCGCACTGCGATGATCGACAAGATGACCGCCGATGACTGGCAGGCGGTGATCGACGTCAACCTGACCGGCGCGTTCAACATGCTTCAGGCGGTCGGCATGGACATGATCGCTCGCGCCAAGAGCGGNGAGAGCGATCCCGGNGCCATCGTCAACATCTCGTCGGATGCGGGCCGCAAGGGCACGATCGGCCAGATCAACTATGGCGCGGCCAAGTCCGGTGTACTGGGCCTGACCATGTCGGCCGCACGTGAATGGGGCCGCTACGGGATCCGCACCAACTCGGTCGCCTACGGAGTCGTCGAAACGGCGATGACCGAGACGGTGCGCAGCGAAAAGTTCCGCGATCGCTATCTCGCCAATATTCCGCTCGGCCGGTTCCTGACCAAGGAGGAGGCGGCCAATTCCATCGCCTTCCTGCTGTCTCCCGCCGCCGCCTTCATCACCGGACAGCATCTGTCGGTGAATGGCGGTTCGCACATCACGGCCTGAGCCTATGTCCGCGACCGCCCTTCATCTGGATCTGCCCGAACTCCCCGAAGCCGCCGAGACGCTGCGTGCGAAGGTCCGCGCTTTCGTCGCACGCGAACGCGCGGAAGGGCATTTGCCGCCGCCGGAAAAGATCGGCCTCGGCTTCGATATCGAAACCACCAAGCGGATCGCGGCACAGGGATGGATCGGCCTGACCTGGCCCAGGCAATATGGCGGCGGCGAGCGAACCGCGCTCGAGCGCTATGTGATGAACGAGGAGCTGCTCGCCGCCGCACTCCCTGTCGGCGCACATTGGGTAGCGGACCGGCAGAGTGGTCCGGTTCTGCTCAAGTTCGGAAACGACGCGCAGAAAGACTTCTANCTGCCCCGGATCGCTGCGGGTGACTGCTATTTCTGCATCGGGATGAGCGAGCCGGAATCGGGGTCGGACCTCGCCTCGCTCAAGGCGCGCGCGGAAAAGGTCGCGGGCGGCTGGCGCATCAACGGGCGCAAGATCTGGACCACCAATGCNCACCGCGTTCACTACATGATCACGCTCGTTCGNACCTCGACGGTCGAGGGTTCGCGCCATGCCGGTCTCAGCCAGCTGATCGTCGATCTCAAGACGCCGGGCGTCACCATCAGTCCGATCATCTCGATGGCNGGCGAACATGACTTCAACGAGGTGCTGCTNGAGGACGTGTTCGTCCCGGACGACGCNTTGATCGGGCAGGAAGGCAATGGCTGGAACCAGGTCTCGGCCGAACTCGCTTATGAACGATCCGGACCCGAACGGTGGCTGTCGAGCTTCCGGCTGGTCTCCGAACTGATCGACATTCTCGGCCCGGACGCCCAGCCGGCGAGCCTTGAGGAACTCGGGCGGCTGCTCTCGCATCTCCTATCGCTGCGCCAGCTTTCAATGTCGGTAGCCAGCATGATCCAGCGCGGATTGTCACCCAATCTCGAGGCCTCGATCGTCAAGGACCTCGGTACCAAATTCGAGCAGGAGGCGGTGCGCGTCGTGCGCAACCTCGTCGCCTCCGAAGATCTGACTGCCAATGGCCGCAATGCGCGGCTGGGGCGCCTGCTGAGCCATGCGCAGGTCTATGCACCCGCCTTCACCATTCGTGGCGGTACCAACGAGATTTTGCGCGGGATCATCGCGCGTGGGATTGGCCTGAGATGAGCGAGAACCGCGCATTCTTCCGCGAAACGGTCGAACAGATCCTTGCCGACACGCTCGACCAGAGCCGGATCGAGGCGAGCGAACAGCGCACGCTACCGGCGGCGCTCTACGAAGCGCTGGAGGAGAATGGCGTCACCCGAATGCTGGTACCCGAGGGCCAGGGCGGGATCGGCGCGGATATCGGCGATTCCTTTGCGATCCTGCGCGCCATGGGTGCCGCTGCTGCACCCGGACCGATTGTCGAAACGATGCTGGGCAACAAGCTGCTGGCCGAGGCCGGACTTGACCCCGCAGACGGGTTGATCGCGCTTGCCTTTGCCGACGATGGCGCGGCCATGCTGCATGCGGTGCCCTGGGGCGGCGGCGTCGATCATGTNCTGGCGGTCACCCCGTCCGGNATTTCGCTGAGCGCCTCGGCNANTTGGGANATNGAANCTGCGCTCGATGCGGCGGACGAGCCGCGCGACACGCTGAGAGGGTCACTCGGCGCGATCGTCGCGCTCGACACGTCCGCCACGTTGCGCACCGCCGCCATTCTGCGCGCAGGGCAGATGTTGGGGGCGATCGAATGGACGCTGGCACGCAGCATCGATTATGCGGGTGAGCGCAAGCAGTTCGGCCGTGAAATCTCGAAATTCCAGGTGATCCAGCAGATGCTGGCCGAACTCGCCGCGCACATGCTCGCATCCGCGGGTATTGCTGAAGCAGCGGCGGACGCGGGCAGGGAAACGCTCATCGCTGCCGCTCGCTCGCGGCTGGGCGATGCCGCCGACGCCGCGATCGGCATCGGCCATCAGGTCCATGGCGCGATGGGGTTCAGCAAGGAATATGCGCTCAACCACCGCACGCGCCGGCTGATGGCCTGGCGAGACGATTTCGGCAGCGTCCAGTTCTGGCGGCGCCGCCTCGCCGGCGGGTTCGTGACCTGCAGCCGCGAGGAATTCTGGCCGGCGATCGCCGATACCGGCAACCGGCGCGCAGCCTAGAATGCGCGACTGGTCGCCCCAACGCATCGTCGACCGGTTGCAGATCGAGGAGCAGCTCTATCTCTATTGCCGCGCGATCGACCGGATCGACATGGCTCTGCTCGCGACGGTATTCCACCCCGACGCAATCATCGACAAGGGCGATGGTGCGGTGCCGGTGGCGGATTTCATCGCGACGGTCGCNGCGCGCCACCCCGGCGTNCCCCGTGCGTCGCATATGGTGGCCAATCACCTGATCGANTTCACCGCGGCCGACACCGCATTCGTCGAAAGCTGGTGCCTCGCCGTCGAGCAGCATAGGGGTACCCCGGCGGTCGATCGTATCTACCGTGTCCGCTATGGCGACAGCTTCACGCGGCGCGACGGCGGCTGGCGGATCGCGCATCGCAGCTTCGCTGTCGATCATGTGCTGAACGCGCCGGTCGACCCCGCGCTGATCCTTGACATGGGCGGCCGCTATGAAGGGCAGCGCGACCTCGACGATGTGATCGAACGGCTGCGGCGGGGCGCTCCGGCGCAGCCCTGACCGGTCAATCCAGTTCGATCGCCCTGGTCACCGACTTGGTCAGGCCAAAGCTCGGCATTGCCATGCTGTGCTTGCCGACGCCGCCTGCCACATAGAGGAGATAATCCTCCGGGCGCGACACCAGCGGCACGAACGGATCACTCACCGAGTCACGGTTGAACGGCGCCATGGCGTCGTAATTGTCGCGGGTGATCCCGACCAGTCGGGACAGGGTGTTGCCCGCATTCGCGAACAGATACTCCTGAACCTCGCGCAGGCCGATGCCGTCGCGCGCGATCGTATCGGCATGTTCGGGGCCGATGCAGATCGCGACCTCGCCATGCCCGAGATAGCTGTTGTTATGGCCCAGCGTCGAGAGCGTGCTGACGAAGGTCTTGAGGATGCCCGCTCCATCCTCGCTGGTATGATTATTGATCTCATGGGGCGCTTCGGAACCGTGAACGGTGACGGTGCTTACTGCGGGGTCGAACCCTCGGCGGACGTGCAGCGGCTCCCAGGGCGATGCCATCTCGTTTTCGCCCATGCAGAAGGAGAATTTGGCGGGCGTGCCGTGCGTTGCGCGGTCGCCATTTCCCGGTGATCCTCCGGCGATATTGATAAGGATCAGGCGGATCGCCCGTCCGATGGTCGCATTGGCACGCCAGCCCGGCCCCATGCAGTTATAGCCCGAGTTGATGCGCAGCCGCTCGACCGCGGGACCATTGACGACCAGCATCGGCGTGACAGGATGGGTGGTGGCGTTGATGCCATAGAGATTGAATTCGTCCTCCAGCATNGCCTCGCACGCGGCAATCAGCACGGGCAGATATTNNGGACGGCAACCTGCCATGACTGCGTTGACCGCGATCTTCTCGATCGTCGCCTTGCCGTAACCCGGCCCCATCGCGCCAAGCGACTGGCCAGCATCGCGGCGTGTCCCGGCCAGCATCCGCGCCACCCGCGCTTCGGTCGGCGGGATCACGGGCAGCCCGTCGGTCACGCCCAGCTGATAGAGCGCCTCGTTCGCCGCCTCGAAATCGAGATCGTCGGCCAGGTCGAGAAATCGGTCGTCGGTCATGGATCAGATCTCGCAGAACATGTTGCTACGCGCGAAATTGTTGCGCTCGCCGATATAGCGGTCGGTGTAGTCGCTCTCGAGCTGCGCCGCGCTGCCGGTCAGGACCCGCACCACCTGTTCGATCATTCCGTGCGCACGTTCGACAACGATTTCTGCTGCGATATCGCCCATCGGGTGGGGCACCATCACGATTGGAAGTCCGGGCAGGCCCAGTGCGATCGCCTCCTGCTGCCCGAGCACCACGAACGCGTCGCTGTTGATGGTCGTCGTCGGCACGCCGCGCTTTTCCAGCGTTACGCCATCATGGATGCACCAGGACGTGCACGAGCCGCAGTCGCCATAAGCGTTGATCACTGCGTCGCACGCTGCCAGCGCGTCCAGCGTCGCCGCGGGAGCGCCCGGCGACGAGCTGATCTTACGGTAGGCGCGTACCTCCGCCACGCCATGGTCGCGCTGCAGGATTTCGCCTGCCGCCTTGAGCAGCAGCCCCGCATTCTTCTTGGTGTTGTCGAGCAGGCCGATCCTCTTGCCGTTCAGCGTATCGAGCCGCGGGGCGATGGGATGGCGCTCGACGCTGTTCGTGCCGATGGGACTGAGCAGGCGGCCGGTCATGCACTCTCTCCTTCGCGGGCGACGATTCTCCGTCCATCTTCCTGGATCAAGCAACCGGGCGTTTGATCACACAGGTGATGGGCCGGATCGCTGCTGCGATGCTATCGCCGGCACATGATCGTCGATGCGCAGATCCATATCTGGGGAAAGGATTGTCCCGAGCGTCCATGGCCGCGCGCCGGCGCGAATGGCCGGACCGCTCGGGCCCAGCGCGACAATCCTATGACCGCAGCCGAGGCGGTGTCGGCGATGGACGCAGCATGCGTCACCCGCGCAATCCTTGTCNCGCCTTCCTGGGAAGGCGAGCGCAACGACCTCGTTCTCGCCGCCGCCGCGGCGCACCCGGACCGCTTCGCGGTGATGGGGCGTCTCCCGCCCGATCTGCGTTCGCTGGCCCGGTGGCGGCATCAGCCCGGCATGTTGGGCGCCCGGATCATCCTGGGTGCCGAGACTGTCGATCACTGGCTTTGGGCCGAAGCGCAGGCGCAGAATGTCCCGCTCATGATCGCCCCTGCCGGCAAGGTGCCGCTGCTCGCCCGTATCGCGCGTGAATATCCCGCGCTGCGGCTGATCATCGATCATATGGGTGCGCGGGTTCACGAGACCGGCGCAACGGCGTTCGCGCAGGTTGAGGAGGTGATCGCGATGGCCGCGCTGCCCAATGTTGCGATCAAGGCGACCTGCCTGCCCGGCTACAGCGCGGCGGGCCATCCCTGGCCCGACGTCACCCCCTATCTGCGCCGGCTGTTCGACGCCTTTGGCGCCGAACGGACCTTCTGGGGATCGGACCTCAGCCGCCTGCCCTGCCCCTATCCGACGCTGGTGCGCTTCTTCCACGAGGAGCTGCCCTGGCTCAAAGGACAGGCGCGCGATCTGGTCATGGGCGGCGCAATCCTGCGCTGGCTGGATTGGAACCAGCACCGCTCACATCCGCCAACGAACGGCAAAGGAATTGCGTCGCCATGACGAAGCTTCAGGACATCCCGGTAAGAACGATCGACGGCCGCGAGACGCGGCTCGCCGAACATGCCGGCAAGGCGCTGCTGATCGTCAACACCGCCTCCAAATGCGGCCTGACCTCGCAATATGAAGGGCTCGAGGCGCTGTACCGCGCCTATCGCGACCGGGGGTTCGAAGTGCTGGGGTTTCCCTCCAACGATTTCCGCGGGCAGGAGCCGGGAACAGATGCCGAGATCGCCGACTTCTGCCGGTCCGCCTACGCCGTCGATTTCCCGATGTTCGCCAAGATGGTCGTGGCCGGCCCGGACAAGCACCCGCTCTATGCTGCTCTGATCGAAGCGCAGCCTGCCGCCGTCAGCACTAGCGGCGGCGCGATGCGTGCCAAGCTGGAGAGCCACGGCATCGCGGTGAACCCAGCACCCGAAGTGCAATGGAATTTCGAGAAGTTCGTGGTCGCTCCGGACGGTAGCGTCACCGCCCGGTTCGCACCCGATACGCTGCCCGCCGACCCGGCGATCCTCGCAGCGATCGAAGAACAACTTCCGCGCTGATCGAGCATAGATGTGCGCAATCGGCGCGCGGGCGTGACCGGCGCCTGGGCTTGACCCATCATGCCCAAAGCAAGGAAATGAGGTCAGGGGATGAGGACAGTCGACACGGTTGGTGCGGAAACCGACGTCCCATCGGCGGTTTCGCCGCGTATCGCCTGGTTCAGCGTGACGATCCTGCTGCTCGTCGCGATCATGTCGTATCTCGACCGGCAGATCATCTCGCTGATGGTCGAACCGATCAAGGCCAGCCTCGGCGTCAGCGATTTCGAGATCGGACTGCTCCAGGGCGTGGCGTTCGGCCTGTTCTATGCCGTGTTCGGCTTGCCGATCGGATGGCTCGTCGATCGCTATTCACGGCGCAAGATCATCTATTTCGGCATGACCCTGTGGTCGCTGGCGGCGGGTGCTTGCGGGCTCGCCTCCACCTACACCCATCTGCTTCTGGCTCGTTTCGGCGTNGGTGTCGGGGAGGCGTCGCTNTCGCCCGCNGCCTATTCGATGATCGCCGACCTGTTTCCGCCAAGACGCCTGGCCCTGGCGCTGGGCGTATTCGCGACGGGATCGTCGATCGGCGGCGCGCTCGCCTATATGGCAGGGGGCGCACTGATCGCGAAGTTCGAGGCGATGGGTGCCATGGCATTGCCGGGTGTCGGCGTGCTGGAGCCGTGGCAGCTGGTCTTCCTCGTCACCGGGCTGCCCGGCGTCGGCATCGCCGCCCTGATGTTCCTCGTTCCCGAGCCGGTTCGCCGGCACCGCAAGCTCGACCTTGACGCTCCCGATCGGGGCGTGATGCACTTCCTCCTCGCCAACCGCCGCTATTTCATCTGTCACTTCCTCGGCTTCGGGCTGGTTGCGGTCATGGCCTATGGCACTGCGGCCTGGGCACCGGCGATGCTGATGCGCCGCTACGGCCTCGGTGTTGCGGAGGTCGGCATCATTCTCAGCACCGTCGGCGCGGTCAGCGGCATTCCCGGTTTCATCTTCGGCGGCTGGTTCGTCGATCGCTGGTTCGCGCGCGGCCAGCGCGACGCGCATCTGCGATACTTCGTCTATGCCTGCCTGATCGGCGTCGCGATGGCGATCATCGCCTTCCAGCTTGCCGATGGCATCCTCTGGCTATTCATCCCCGCCTATGCGCTGCTCCATTTTCTCCAGCCTTTCACCGGCCCGGCCGTCGCGCACCTCCAGATCGTGACGCCCAACGAATATCGCGGGCGCATATCCGCGCTGTTCGTGCTGGTGTTCAACCTGATGGGCATGTGCCTTGGCCCCCCCTCGGTCGCGTTCATCACCACCTTCGTGCTGCACGATCCGATGCAGGTCCATTGGTCGCTGACGATCATGTATGTGGTTGTGGGTCTGTGTGCGGCCGCCCTGTTCAGGCTGGCACTGGCACCTGCGCGGCGGGCGGCAGAGGCCGTGGCATGAAGCTGGCCGGGCGACGGATCCTGATCACCGGCGCGGCCTCCGGCATCGGTCGCGCGACGGCCGANTTATTNGCTCGCGAAGGCGCGGCGCTGGCGCTGCTGGATCGCNGCGACGACCTCTTGCGATCGGCNGCCCAGGCAANCGNTGGAACGGCANTGCTCGCCGATCTGGCGGACGAAGCTCAATTGCTCGCGGCCGTAGCGAAGGCGGCGCAGGCGATGGGCGGNATCGACGGCATCGTGAANNGNGCGGGCATCGCCGGATCGCAGCCGCTCGACGCGCTNGANCGCGAAAGCTGGGACCGGTTCGTCGCGATCAACCTGACCGCGCCCTATCTGATCTGTCGCGCGGCCTTNCCCCATTTGCAGGTCACCGGGAACGCGACGATCGTCAANATCGCCTCGGGGCAGGCGCTGTTGCCCAACGCGCCGGGCATCGCNGCCTATGCTGCGACCAAGGCGGGGCTTGTCGCCTTCACCAAGGCACTGGGCGCGGAGCTCGCACCNNGGATCCGNGCCAATGTCNTCGCCCCGGGTATCGTCGATACGCCGATGGTNCAGGGCGTGCTNGGTGGCTATGCNNGCCCGGACGACGCGCCATTCGTCCAGCAATATGCCATNAAGCGGGTCGCNCGNCCNTCNGAGCTNGCCGAGGCGATCCTGTTCCTGAGCAGCGAAGCNTCCTCCTATGTCACCGGCACGGTNCTGGCAGTCGATGGCGGCCGCACCTTCCACTGATCAGATGCGGATCTTCGCNTCGTTCCAGTAGCGCGCGCGCAAGTCGCGCTTGAGCAGCTTGCCATTGGGCATGCGCGGCAGCGCCTCGACAAAATCTACGCTGCGCGGGCATTTGTATTTGGCCAGCTTCGACTGGCAGTGCGCCACCAGTTCGGCCGCCAGTTCAGTCGATGCCGACTGTCCCGCCGCCAGCTGCACCACTGCCTTCACCTCTTCGCCATATTCGGGATGCGGCACACCGATCACCGCGACATCCTCGATCGCGGGATGGACGGCGAGCACATTTTCCGCCTCCTGCGGGTAGATGTTCACCCCGCCGGCGATGATCATGTTGGTCTTGCGGTCGGTGAGGTAGAGATAGCCCTCCTCGTCCAGATACCCCATATCGCCGATCGTCGTCCAACCGTTGCGGTCATGCGCTTCCGCGGTCTTGGCCGGATCATTGTGATATTCGAACACCGTCCAGTCCGACGCGAAATAGATCACGCCCACCTCGCCGGCCGGCAGCACCGCGCCATCCTCCCCGACGATCCGGACATCGGGCGAGCGCCCCACCGAACCGGGATGTGCCAGCCATTCCTGCGGCGTGATCGCGGTCAGGCCATTGCCTTCGGTCGCGGCGTAGAATTCGTAGAGCACCGGCCCCCACCAGTCGATCATTGCCCGCTTGGTATCCTGCGGACAGGGCGCCGCGGTGTGGACCGCATGCGTGATGCTGCTGATGTCATAGCGGTCGCGATCCGGCGTCTTGAGCATGCGGATCATCATCGTCGGCACCAACCAGGCCTTGTTCACCCGGTATTTCTCGATCGCCTCGAGCGCCTCGAGCGGATCGAAGTCGCGCATCAGCACGACCGTTCCGCCCGACCGGTGGGTCGACATCGCGAAGTTGAGCGGCCCGGCATGGTATAATGGCGAGGGGTTGAGGCAGACCGTATCCGCGTCCCAGGCATAGAGGCCGCGAAGCATCTGGTCGCCCGCGCCAAGCTGGCCGAACGTCGCGCCCGTGATACGGCGCTTGATCCCCTTGGGTCGCCCGGATGTGCCGGACGAATAGATCATCGAGGAGCCTTCGAGCGACGCATAGTCGGCAGCCGCTGGCGGGTTGCCGTTTTCGGGCGCAAACCCGGAGGGACCACCGCAATCGCACAGCCAGATCGCCACATCGGCACAGGTCTCGGCCACCCCCGTCAGCACGTCGCGCCTTGCCTCACTCGACAGGATCGCGCGTGCGCCGCAGTCCTGCACGATATAGCTGACCTCGTCGGCGGTCAGATGCCAGTTGACCGGCGTGTAATAGAGGCCGGCGCGCTGCGCGGCCCAGGCCGCGACCAGAAAGTCCGCGCGATTTTCCATCAGGATCGCGACATGGTCCTCGGCCTTGATGCCCTGTGCCGCGAGCTGGCCGGCCAGCGCATGCGAACGCGCCTCGAGTTCGGCATAGGTCAGCAGCGTGCCCGCGCCCGCCATGATCACCGCAGGCCGGTCGGGCGTCTCATTTGCATGGTGCGCGAGATGCGGCAGCGTGGCTTTGCTCATGAATTCCTCTCCGGCTTTGCGCTACCCTTTGCCGCATCTCGTACAGGAACAAGAGATAAGGCCGCTCCATCACCCATATGCTGAATGACGCGGCGATATGTGCGCGCGGGCAAGGCTGGCCTATCCCGCCGCGATGACCCCACGATATCCCAAGATGGAATTCGGCTCGGTCGATCCGCACTGGTCGCGCAACAGCGAACTGGCGCAGCATTGCAATGCGGCGTCGATCGTACCCTCGCACATCGAGCCCTATCTTGTCCGGGTGATGCTCAAGGCTCAGCCCAGCGTGGCACGTCACGACCCGCAACTCTCGCGCGACATCGAGGTCTTCAACAAGCAGGAAGTCGAGCATTGCAAGCGCCACAATGCTTTCAACAAGATGCTGCGCGAAAAGGGCTATCCCGGCCTGATCGATTTCGAGAAGCGGCTCGCGGCAGAATACAGGGACTGGCTCGAGAACCGGTCCCTGCGCTTCAACCTCGCTTATTCGGAAGGCTTCGAGGCGATTGGATCGAGCAATGCGGAAACCTTCTTTCAGGTCCTTCCGCTGCTTGAACGTAGCGCCGACCCAGCTGCGCTCGAGCTCTGGAAATGGCATCTGGCCGA
>FUFK010441892.1_pt1 | contig 11728 bp, 31 predicted proteins | sample 1021851 | NCBI WGS metagenome assembly FUFK01 (sample SAMEA51879418, study PRJEB19060) | metagenome
GTTTTATCTGCTTCAGCAGACTTTAATAACATTTCATATAATTGTTTGTACATCTTTACTAAGTATTATAGGACTTGCATCCTTGTTATATTTAATTGTAATAAAATTTTCCTCCTCTGTTATAATAACAGGTTTGTTTTTAAATATTCTAGGATAACGTTTCCTAGCGTATGCCTCTAAAGCTTCTTTATTCATAGTGTACTGTTATACATAGCTCTATAAGTGGTAAATAAAATACATGCTCCACAAAATCTTTTTCTGGGTAGCTTCTTACACCTATAACAATACCTGGATATAAACCTAAACTAACTTCCCACCCTGCTATTTTCATTTAAATAATAATTTAACATTTTCATATGGAAAGATATTCTTTCGCTATAGTGTTCCTGTAGACTGAACTCCATATTTTCTGTGCAATCTAACAATTTCTCCATATTTAATAATTTTATTTTTAAGTAATTTTTTAATTTCTTTTTCTAATAATCTTTTAGTATACATTAACCGCGCTTTCTTTTTCTCGATTCTTTGATCAATGTTATCGTTAAATCCACTTCTTTCTGATTTTGCGGCTTGTAAAGTATCTTTCCAATATTGTTTTTCGTGAGCCATAATTTGAATAATTTCCAGCGTAAAGGAAACGATTCATTTGGTCTTCCTTTACATTCTATTATATAATCTTTGCCTATAAAATCAGGTGTATACTTTATACCTAATATTTTTTTATTTCCTCTATTAATATATTCGCCTTTACTATTTGCTTGTTTTTCATAACTTATATTAGGAAATTGAAATGATTCAACAATTTGAAATGTTTCGCTTTCATACCCTTCGTATAATTTATTTTTTTTTAAAGCAATATAAGTATACCTTTCAAGGCCAGAAGCAAAGCTAATACCATCATAAGATATTTTTTTTGCTTGTACTGGGCCTTTCTTTTTACTTCGTTTTCGCCTCATAAGTATGATTGGTTGTCCACACTTTATCTACGTTGTATCCTAATTGATCTGGTGGTCCTGGATCTGGATAAGCGGATACAAGCTCAGGATCTGTAACTTCTAAATCACGTATATAACATTCTTCAATTTCTTCACGTAAAGACATACGTGTTTTTTCAATATAGTTTACAGCGTCCATTAGCTCTTCTTGTATATGATTAAGCCATGTATCAAGTGGTTGGTCATCATTATATAAAGTAACACCATACTTTTTAAAACCAACTTCAGATCGCTTTTTTATTTTGTTTATTACGCTTTGTATTATTTTATCTTTACTCATCTTTTACAAATGTTCCGTTAATCATTTTACCAGTTCTATTAACTATTTCATTATATGCGTGATTAATACAATCTTCTATTTTAAATCCTCTCAGTGAAGCAAGATTAGTTAATACAACAACCATATCGCCTATAGCATCTTTTATTTCTTTATCGTCATCTTTTAATAAAGCTTGTGCAAGCTCGCCGGCTTCTTCCATTAATTTAACATATTGGGTTTTGTCATTACCTTTTTCAGTAATACCCCTTGTGTCGGCCCAATGCCTTATTGAATTAAAATTAATTTCTTTTTCAGCTTTTTGAAAAGGTCCTGCTTCAGCCATAGCTTTATTATATATATAACAAGTTGATGGGCCATATTGGCTTTCGTGCACGTTATCTAACACCCATTCTATTTTATCTAAAGCATCTATATTAAAAATACCAAAAGGTGTTTCTATTTTAAGATCTGCTAAAAAACTACCGTCTAAATTATTTTTAGAAATTTTAAAAGTAGTAGTGGCGGTAGATGAAGTATGTTTTTTCATTTCTTTTTTAAATAAATCTTTATATAGTTTAACATCTTCTTTGTAACCTAAATCTTTTTGTAAAGCTTTTTCGGCACGAGAAGCTTCTCCTATATCATCTGTTTCATATAGTATTTCATACTCGCCAGGCTTATAGCCTTGCTCCTGTTGTACACGTTTTTTAATGTTAGTTGTACAACCAATTTTTTTACCGGGTATATGATATATTTTGTATTTACCTTTTTTAATATTTATCTCCATATAAATCTATTAAATAATATTCACCTTGTTTATTTTTTATAATTGCTCTGCCTACTTTATCAAATGGATATGGTGCAAAACTCATTTGAGGTGTGTAGGTCCTATAATATTCATAATTATTAATAGCATCAAAATCTGATGGTGCATCTATTTTTTCAATTATTGACCCATATTGTATATTGGCATTTGAAAATAAATCATACCCTATCATAATAGGTTGGTCAAAATCTGAATAATATAAATCTATTTCATTAAAAGTTTCTTGCATTTGGCCATACGATAATGTGTATAGCAAAGTAAAAAGTATAGTTAGTTGTTTCATATTTATGTATTTAATTTAGCTTTAATTGGTTTATGAGGATTATATCCTTCTATTGTAAAATTTTCTTTTTTAGGTATTATTATTTTTTTTGTCCCTTGTAAAGCAGTAAGTCCCATATGGCAGCTAACATTAGGAAGTTGCCTAAAATCACGGGAGAGCTGTTCTTTGACTGCACTGCTATGATTGTTGTACACATGACAATCACCCAAGGAAGCAACCAATCTTCCNGGGTTATACCCGTTTCCTTTCGCAAGCATGAGTAATAATAAACCATACATTGCAATATCATAAGGAAGCCCGAGAAAAATATCAACTGAGCGTTGTTGCCAACATAAATCCATTGTTCCATTGTTTATATATATTTGAAAACCATAATGACAGGGAGGTAAAACCATATCGTCCAAATCGCAGGGATTCCAAAAGCTTGCCATAATGCGCCGCGAGCTTGGGTTGGCTTTGATTTCGACGAGTATTTTTTTAAGCTGATCGACACCATTAAAGTTCCTAAGCTGGTACCCATAAACAGGGCCAAGCGTATGATCGGTTCTACCTGATCGCTTATAATCAAGATCCCAATAACTAACGCCGTTACTGCGTAAGTAGTTAAGATCAGTACGTCCTTGTAGTATCCATAATAATTCCGTAACTGCATGATTAAAATATATTTTTTTTGTTGTTAATAAGGGAAATCCAAGTTCCATATCGTGGCTTATCATTCTGCCAAATACTGATTTGGTTCCTGTACCTGTTCTATCTTCTTTAGGTTGGCCTCCGTAAAATGTTCCGCCTAATAAACCTCTATATTCACTTTGTATGCTTGTCATAATAATATTTACACATTCTATAATATTCTACCCATATTGTATCTCTATCGTAAACATTAGGGGCTGTATATGCTTTTTCGCCTCTTCTATATGGACCTAATCTAATTTCAATATGCCAGTGATCTGGATCTCCATTAATACCTTTAGGTGATATTCTTATATCATTTCTAACACAATAATCCCTATGCTTCATTTGTTCTTCAGTTGCCAAATATTGTGGCATCCATTTACTTTTCTTTTTACTTTTTAATCCACTTCCCATGGCATAACTTCATTTGAAGGATCTAATACAGGCACATAATTACCGCTTATATGATCCCATTTAAAATGTGCTTCAGCTTGATTTTCGCCTAAATTTTGAAACTTTACTTTAAGCACCTTAACTTTGACGGTTTTTTTATTATAATCACGATGAACAAGTAAGCCGTGATATGAAGCATCATACCATTCACCACCACCTTTAATATTGTACATATTTGGTTCATCAATTGTGCCATCATCTTTTTTATACATTTTAGTTGGATGAGCAACAACAATTACAAGTACGTCATATTTTTTAGCAAAAGCTTCTATACGAGTAAGATATTCCATTGTTGCGTCTGGTATACTCATATTCGAAGCTCCGTCCATTTTTATTTTATTATATGGATCTATAACTAAACATTTAATACCTTTTCTTTTAACAAGCTGTGCACCTTTATTTAAAACAGCATCTAAATCATATCGCTCATGCTCTATAAAAAAGAAATTATCGTTAACCATTTCTGTAACTTCGTTCCATTTATGTGAACCTATATCTTTTTTTTCAGGCATCCAGTTACCTATTTTACGAATAAGTTTGTGTGCGTGTAAAAACGTAGGTTTATTTTCGGGTGATGCAAACGCTGTTTTCCAACCATATTTTATGTTGTAACCCACCACCATTCTATCAACAAAATCAGACTTGCCAGAACTGGGAACGCCGGTAACGGTGATAAACTGCCCAGTATAAGTACTGAATATGCTATCAAAGTTATCAAGACCGATTTGATAGCCAGGTTTAAAGCCTTCTTGAATAAATTCTTGTAGTTCATCGTCTATATCTTTTAATGTTAAAACATTCTCAATGGGGACAGGGCTAGCATCATCAATGAGACTAGCAAGCATACTCCTCCCGCTACCCACAAGAAATTCATTAGCATCTTTGTAATTTCCGAAGTCCACCGTATAACATGTCTCCGCTCCGAGTCTTCTAATAAGTTCTTGCCTGAGATTTTCACCCGCCTCATCCTTATCAACTGCGACAATAATTTTTTCTTTTCCTTCGAAATAATCGATGCAGCTATCCAAGTAGTCAAGGTTAGTACCAGTAACAGTAGCACCGTTTGGTACTGAAACCACGCTGTTGATGCCAGCATCAATAAAAGATAAAGCATCAATCTCTCCTTCCACAATAACCACATAGTCATGGCCAATAGTGGAATCAATATTATAAAATATTTTTTCGGCTCCTTTAACAAGTTTAAAATTCTTTTTTCCATCTCTATACTTTATGTTAATTAGTTCGTTGTTTATAAAGTAATTGAATTGAATTGTGTTTTCTTCTTTGCCTGTTTGTGGCATAAATTCTTTACCCTCAGTAATTTTCATTTTAATGAGAGTATTATTTGATATACCTCTTTCCTCAAACCACTTAATTACTTTGTTACTTAATAGTGGATTGGCTATTTGTTTTGGTTTAGTATAAATTCTATCGCTACCGCCTTTTCTTTTAAACGTATGTAACTGAAATACTTCATGACAGTTATGACACGTTCCGAGACCTCGATCCCAATCGTACGAAGCGCATTTCTTTTTTTGGTTTATTGGTTTTCTGTCAGCAGAGCAAAGAGGGCATGTACCCTCTTGCTTGCCTACATTCAAATTATATTGATTAAATTTATCAATTTGAAAACCGTTAATCTCGGTTGTATTCATATTTAAAACGGTAAATCTGGGTCTTCTGAAATATCTCTTGCTGGTTGTTGCATTTGCATTGCTGCTTGCACTGGTTGGTCGGCTGTTGAAACATTTTGTCCATCAGTCCATATAACTTTAACATTACCTAAATAGTTTTTAGCTTCTTTAGCTTCACGTTGCTCTTTAGTTTGTTCAGTCATAATATAACCTGAATCGCCATATTCACCAACTTCATTATTAATAACAACAGTAACAGGATAGTATTTACCTTTCTTACCTTCGTAAATTTTAGATTTATCTATCTTAGATAAATTAATATTACCGGAAATAATACTTGCCATTAGTATGTAGCTATTTGATTAAACATTCTTTTAAGCTGAGTTTTATTCGCACCTGTAGTTCTTCTTATGTTATCTACAGCTTTAACATGAGACTGATTCGAATAAAAGTTTTTTGTACTAGTAGTAACACCAGTAACATCACAAGTCATTTTTTTAGTTCTTGGCATAATAATTAAATTTAAATTAAAGAGTTTTACTTATATAGTATTGGCTAAGATCTACAGTGCTATTAACAAAATATTCATTATAAGCCTGTACAGCTTTAGCCACTTTGTTTTGTCCTGATTGCAAAAACTCCTCACTACAATCGAACAATCCTAATTGATGCGTATTTTTATCTATAACAATAAATACAAGTTCATAACCAAACATTTTAGAATATATGTAAGCTTGGCTGTCATAATTAAACTTATAACACGAGCTATGAAATGTTTGTATGTTACTCGTAGTTTTTAAATCTACTAAAAGCTGATGGCTATTATTTATAATATCAGCTTTGCCTTTCCATAACAATCCTTCAAGTTCTGTTATACCCGGCTGTTCATATATAATGTCGCCGTCTTGTATTAAATCTTTAAATAAATCTACACTCAATACTTTATCTCTCATAAGATGAATTTCGTCTGCTTCTTTTTCTAGCAAACAAATATCACCCTCTGATAATTCTTTATAAAGTTTAGTATTTCTACTAGAACTTTGTATAATCTTATACTTGTCTAACTTATCAGGTTCTAATATACAAGTATGAAAATATCCTCCAATTTTTAGTGCCGCTGTGGGTTTAGTCGGTTGCTTAAACTCAATAGGATTATTAACGAGTGCATTAATATCACTATTTGATAAAAACTTTTTACCAAAATCTCCATAATACATTTCATCATCCCTGAGTTTTTCAATTATTTCTTCTTTAGTCACTGACTAATTCAGATCTAGCACTATCAGTTATAGTATATTTTTCTTCTAATGTTTTCATCATACCACCATTTGCTAAAAACTTTTTGGCTTGATCTATATTTTTAGAATCAATTAAAGGCTTTTTAGTGGCCATAATTTTTTTTTCTAAGCTTTGTACCTTATTAGAAAAACTATGGTCATTAGTGGCGTCCGAATCAGCTGTATCATCAATTAATAATAGATTACCTAATGCATATTTTTTACCATATGACGATGCACTACCAAATCTTTGTGGCATTTGTTGTCCTTTAGCATTTAAATCAACACCAACTATAGCTGTTGCTTCAATAAACTCATCAGAGTTATTATCAACTATTGTAGCAGTTGAATGTAATATAGGAAAGTCTACACCCATAACAGTTAAATTTTCTTTCACAGTAAAATGAACACCATACTTTTTATTATATGGTTTCAATGCTTCTAATATATCTTCAGCTGATCTGAAGTTATATTTACCAAATGAATTATATCTAGACTTTTTTGCCTTAAATTCATTTTGAATCGTACTCAGTTTTTCTTTTAGGTTCATTAGATTCAATTATTTTATAGTTAGTATAAATTCCGTTTTTGTAATAAGTTATTATACCATCGCCTATTACATGTTCTGTATCATATATATAATCACGTGCTTTCATAATTTGCTGTGTACTTTTTATAATAAATCATAAATTATGTTATTTTTTTTAAATAATCTACGACTTTTTAAATCGTATAATTTACCAAATATACTAAAAGCATCTAATTCAGCTTTTGGTGTTTTATATATCTTTTTTTCTTTATTAACACCTTTACCTGATAATCTGTTTGCTTTAATAGCAAGATATTTAGAGCCGGACACGGCTTTTACATGATTAGCAGTATAGTTTGGATTCTTAAATAGTAAATTCTGATCTTTATATGATGATTCAGAATTATCTCTTTTTATAAATTGCATCTCGTCTATTGTAGACGGTAATAACTGGTATTTAGTTTTAAAAATATTCATAGAGTACATAATAATTATAGTACAAAATAACAGTTTAGGGACTCTAATCACGATAAATTTCTAAATGCTTTTCAGCAAAATTATGAACTTCCGAGTCACTTTTAATTCCGTGTATAGCAACGAAGTATGCTAACTCTTTCATTGCGAGCATATTAGATTGTATACGTGTAATTAATCTTTGTTTTTGTTTTTTAACGTTTTCCATTGGCATACCAAAATATTTAGCTATTTCTGCTATTTTTTTAGGTCTTGAATAAACATCATCGATACCAAAAAACATTTTAAACATTAAATTATATTTAGGTAAATGTTTCTTAGCCCAAGTATCTATATACTCTGACAAAATGTCATAATTATATTCGTATACTTCTTCTTCAACCATATTAATAACAGAAGTATCAAACCAATGCGGAAATAGTTTAGTAATAAATGAAAAGCCATCAGATACTTTTTTTTGTTCTTTATTATCCCATATACCTTTAATAGGTTTTTTAACTCCGTCTGCATTAGTTTTAATGCGATCATTTATAATTCCTTTAATACTTTTCTTTAAATATTTAGAAATAGCTTTTTGTTTTTCAATTTTATCTTTTATATCATTTATAATTTTCCATTTAATATTACGCCATGATATTAATAAAGCTAAATATCCTTCTTGTGTTAAATCATTTAAATCTAGCACACCAATAGCAGCATATTCTTTTGAAAAACTATTTGCAATATTTGTTGCCATTTTAAAATAGTCAAAAGGTATATTACTTTTTAAATTAGCAGTATCTTGCATATTTAAAGAATATATTTTTTTATTAAAATTTTTCATTTACGTCTTTTCTTATTTGACTTTTGTTCAGTTTTTATTTTATTTTTTATATTAAAAACATTTGTAGTAATATAATGTTTATAAAGTTTTAATCTGCTCATAACCAGTTAATTATAATGTTAATTGATATTAAAATGTTAGTAATTATAGCTTGTAAAATTAATAACGTTCGGACAAACGCAACAGCGTCTGCATTTTCTTCTGCTTTCTCTCCAAGAGCTTTAGCCCAAATTCTCCATTGTTTGTTTAACATATTTTTTCAAAATCTATTTCAACGTCATCAGGAAAATGTTTTAAAATATCTTGACACGTTTTTTCTTGTACATGTATGGCAACCTCGGTATTAATCATATATTTATGAATAGTACCTCGATCGTTTACAATCATATATTCTAATACACTCATAAAAAATCATAAAATGATTCTTTCTTTTCTATGTATGTAATGCCTGCTTTATTAAAATATAAATCAGTATATTTATTAAAGCTCGGTGGTATATCGCTTATTAAATAAGGTTTAAACTCTACTGTTTTATTTGTTAATGTATTTTTTAATTTTATATTTTTCATTTTAATAATGTTAATTTAATACTATCCCATTTACAACACATTCTATCTTTATTAACTAATAAGTCAATACGTTTTTTCCAACGCTTGTTCATTCTATCTTGCACCTCCCATTCACCATCTAATTCTTTATTTATTCCTTTAATATATACACAAGCACCAAAAGTAAAACCAAGAGGCTCTAAATCTCTTGAAACAGCAATCCATCTATGCATGCCCGGATTTATACTGTCAATAGTTTTATTTGATGCAGTAATAAAAGGAGTATCATCAGTTTGTTTAGGGTCTGCATGATATATTGTTACTGTCACTAATAATGTATAAAATAAATCATTCATATTTATAAGTTATCAAATTCTTTTTTTATTTTTTCGTATATTTCTTTTAGTTCAACTAATAGTTCGTACTTTTCATCATCTAAAAGCTCTTGCCATTTTTCATTTAATTGTTGTAATTGACTAGCAAGTATTTCTTTTTTACTTAAATTTTTTATATTTCCAAAGCCATCAACCTCGTGGTGGAAAAATTCTTCAGGGCCCATTGGCTTAAATCTTTCTGATATTCTTTTATCAAATTCTATGATAATTTTATCAGTAATAAGATTTGCTAATTGTTCTAACTGTTCTGGTGTCATAATGCTGTAAGTTCTTTAGCTTTATAAACTGAATATGGTTCAACGGCTTTAAGCGGCATTCTATATTTAGATTCATCAATAAGTTTAGCCATTCTAATCCATACTCTTAAATCTCTTACTGCACCAAGTACAGTAATATAATGCAATTCAGGATAATCAGCCTTATGGCGTTTACGCATTAGGTCTCTTAATTTTAATCTAAAATGTGCAATTTTAGAAATAAGCATAGACTCAATACGGTCGTTAATATATTCGGTATCAAATTTATTTTTCATAATTGTTGATTAAGTATATAATTAATTACTTGTTTAGTCGTACCATTTATGGTCACCGTTTGTCCATGATCATCTTGAAATTCTAATCTATAAAAAGCTGGCCGGTGTATTTTAAATGGTGTATTATATTTATTTCCTGCCATATTATTTGTCTTCATTATCTGAATGTTCTTCTAACCAGTTAAGTACTTCTTCTTCAGGTAAATATGTTTCAAGGTCAGATACATATATTTTTACATCAAACCCAACATCTGAAACAGTATCAACTATTCTTTGCATAATGTCTGGAAATCGAGGTTCATAATAGTATACATCATTTTCCCAATCAACATTTCTTTCGTCGTTTGTCATAACGTGTACTTCATAATCATCAGCTGTATACCATGGTGCTATTGCTAGGTCGCCACTGTTCCAACCAAAAGATTGGTCTGAGATTTTTACATCACAGTCTTTAAAGTGTTTTTCTAATTTGTTTATATANTCCATTTTATTTAATTTAAAGTTAGTTGCGAGGGCAGGATTCGAACCTGCGACCTCAGGGTTATGAGCCCTGCGAGCTGGCCACTGCTCTACCTCGCAATTGTGTATAGCAATTAGTTGAAATTGCTTTTAATTTCTTTATTAAAAAATTTTCCAATAGAGTCACTGTATTTTAATGAAATAAATGTATCATTTGGAACTTTAAAATAATCATACTTCTGACCGGTATGAAATTTTACTGTTAATATTTCTAATACATAATTATACATTATTGACTTTATTACTTGTGAGTCAACTTTAATTTTTTCTATTATAACTTTTTTCATTCTAATTTATTTAATCATTTTTAACTTCAGTATTTTTTAATTCAGTTTCAAATTTATCAACTGCTTCATATGTTTTTATAGTTAGATATTCTATAATGTCTTCAGTATCAAAACCATCTGCTATTAAATCAGGTACAATTTTTTCAAGTGAATATCTTACTTGAAATTCAGCACCGCTAACTGCTTCAATTCTATCAATCTTGCTTTTTACTTCTATATAATTTTTTAAATTCATAATCTTCTATTTGTAATTTGTTAAACATTTCATTAATTTCTTCACTTATATTATCACAAGTGTTTTTATTTTGCTGTGTACTTTTCACAATTTTTCTTTTAATTTGGTTAATAACTTATATTTAATATCAGAAATAGCTTCACAAAAATAATCGTGTTCTAATTCTTCAATTTTAGTTCCACTTATTGCCCATGATATTTTATGGTCAATATAAGCATCAACTTCTTCAGTTAAAGAGTTAATTATAAAATCTAGTTCTTTTGTTGCACTCATATTATTTATTTTATTCTAAATTTTAATTTTTCGTCAGAATTTAAAGTTGGCCAATATTCATCTTTCCACTGACCGTTTTCAATTACTGTTAATCCTAATTCACTTGCTACATAATTAATATGCTTGCTTGTTGTTGGACTTGATGTCATACCATTTACATTCCATTTAAGTTTGTATAGGTAGTCTCCAATTATTTCAGCAACGTGTGTATCATATGAATATATGTCGTTACCAATTTGTCTTAAATTTAATTTATATCTATCAAATGTTTTCATATTCTTTTTGTAATTTCATTTCATCAAATGTTAACGCTTCATCATGCTCATGTAATAAATCCCAAAGAGCATTGTAACCTGCTTCAAACCAGTTATTTGCACGACCAAATATATGATGGTCTTCGAATATATCTGCATCTAATTTATTACAATATTCTTTGCAATCATCTCTGTATATTACTTTATTTTCTAACCATTGATGCGTTTCTCTCACAAAATCATCGCTATTATCAATTGAACCATTATGGTATAAATACCACATATCGTCATTATATTCATATATTAAATCATCTTTATACATATCTTAAATAATTTTTAATTGTTTCAATACTTGCTTTATTAAAAGCGTGCACATTATCTCTATATTTTTTATTAGTGCAATATTTTTTCATTGCTCTTGATTGGAGACATTCACCCCATTTAGCTTCAAATTCTGCAA
>FUFK010049063.1_pt1 | contig 11726 bp, 13 predicted proteins | sample 1021851 | NCBI WGS metagenome assembly FUFK01 (sample SAMEA51879418, study PRJEB19060) | metagenome
AGTTTTATTATTTGTAAAAATCTTAGATAGACACTTTTAATTTAAAAGGAATCATATATAAAAGATTATGGTTCCTATAAAAGAAGCACTTACCTTTGATGACGTTACTTTAGTTCCTAAGTACTCTGAAATATTACCTTCAGAGGTTGATACGAGTATAAAATTAACAGACTCATTAAAACTTAAAATCCCACTTTTATCATCAGCAATGGATACAGTAACTGAAAGCAAAATGGCTATTGCTATTGCAAAATCTGGTGGACTAGGAATAATCCACAGAAATTTAGATATCAAAAAACAAGTTCTTGAAGTTAGGAAAGTAAAAAAACAAAAATTACTAGTAGGTGCAGCTGTGGGAGCAGGACCTAACGAGTTCAAAAGAGCTGAAGCACTATTAAAAGAAAAATTGGATATGATTGTTGTGGACACTGCTCACGGACATACCAAAAAAGTTTCTGAAATAATTAGATTTATCAAAAAAATTAAAAGTAAAAAAACAGCTCTATGTGCTGGAAATATAGCAACACCAGATGCAGCTAAATTTTTACTCAAATTAGGCGTTGATGTAATTAAGGTTGGGATTGGTCCCGGTTCTATCTGCACAACTAGGTTGGTTGCGGGTATTGGAGTTCCTCAATTAAGCGCAATATTAAATGTGAGAAACGGCATAAAGAATAAAAATGTAAAAATTATTTCTGATGGAGGGATAAAATACTCAGGTGACCTCGCTAAAGCTTTTGCTGCTGGCGCTGATGCAGTCATGATAGGTTCATTGTTTGCAGGAACTGATGAAACGCCGGGTAAACTCATAAAAAAAAATGGTAAACTATTTAAAAGTTTTAGAGGTATGGGCTCGGTAGGAGCGATGAACAAAGGCTCGGCTGATCGATATTTTCAAAAAAAACAAAAAGATAGTTCAAAGTATGTGCCCGAGGGAGTAGAAGGATTAGCAAAATACAAAGGTAAAGTTGATAAAGTTNTTTTTAAATTAGTTGGTGGATTAAGATCATCTATGGGTTATCTTGGTTCTAANCAGATAAAATATTTAAGATATAAACCGCAATTTGTTAAAATTACAAAAGCTGGATTTTATGAAAGTATGGTTCATAATGTCGATATCGTTAAAAGTGATAGTAAATACTGATGACAAAAATATTTAAATTAATTTCTTTATTATATTTAATAATCAATNGCATGAGTATTGCTATAGCGGATGAAAATTTTTTTAATAAAGGTTTAAAATTATTCAAAGATAAAAAATATGAGGATGCNAGNTTTATGTTTGAAAGAGGAATAGTATTTAATCCTAAGGACTCAAATTCTTATCTTTATTTAGCAAAAATTTACAACATTCAAGAAGATCAAGATAAAGAAGAAAAAAATTTGGAAGCAACATTATTAATTGAACCTAATAACGAGGAAGCAATATTAATGTCTATGAAAATAGCTTTAGAGAGATCTAATTATTCAAAAGTAAAANATTTATCTAATACTTTTTCTAAGGTTTGCAAAAAACTCTGTAATGAAAATAAAGAAATTTTAGACACCCTTGCAAATATAGAACCCAAAAAAAATGAGTCTTGATAAGAATTTGGACAAAATCTTAATAATAGATTTTGGTTCACAATTTACTCAGTTAATAGCCAGGCGAATAAGAGAGTCAGGAGTTTATTCCGAAATTATTAGTCATAAAAAGGTTAAAAATAAAAATATTGATAATTCAATTAAAGGAATAATTTTATCAGGCGGACCATTAAATGTTTACCAAATNAATAAATATTCTTTTGATAAAAGGATTATTGAAAATCAAATACCAGTCTTNGGTATTTGTTTTGGNCATCAAATTTTATCAAAACTTAATGGNGGCAGAGTTAAACAATCAAAATATAGAGAGTTTGGATTAGCGAATATTCGCAAAAAGAGGGAAAGTATTTTGACAAAAAACTTCTTTAATAAAAAAAATATTAATAAAGTTTGGATGAGTCATGCTGATCAAGTTTCGAAACTTCCCGAAAATTTTAATGTTATTGCCTCAAGTCAAAACTCGAAATTTGCTATTATCGAAAATAAGAAACAAAATTTTTATGGTGTCCAGTTTCATCCNGAAGTTACNCATACAGAAAATGGAAAAAAATTAATAAATAATTTTATATTCTTGATATGTAAAATTAAAAGAAATTGGTCATCAAAAGATCAAAAGATTAAATTGATAAAAGATGTTCAAAATTTAGTCGGTAAAAATAAAGTAATATGTGCATTATCAGGTGGAGTTGATAGNAGTGTTGTCGCTCAACTATTGAATAAAGCAATTGGTAAAAAATTATTTTGTATCTTCGTTAACACNGGTCTTCTTAGAAAAAATGAGGAAATACAAGTAGTTAAAACTTTNAAAAAAAAATTGAAAATAAATCTAATTTATGTGAATGCAGAGAATGAATTTTTGAGAAAGCTCAANAATNTTTCTGACCCAGAGAAAAAAAGAAAAATAATTGGAAATTTATTTATCAAAATTTTTGAAAGATACGCTAAAAGAATAAANNATGTAAAATTTTTAGCACAAGGAACNCTCTATCCAGATCTTATTGAAAGTAAGTCAGTNACTGGAAGCCAAACCTCAAAGATCAAATCTCANCATAATGTAGGTGGTTTACCAAAGAAAATGAAACTTAAATTGGTAGAACCATTGAAATTTTTATTTAAAGATGAGGTTAGAAAATTAGGATTAGAACTAAAACTTAGTAAAGAAATTATTTCAAGACATCCGTTTCCAGGACCTGGACTGGCGATCAGAATGCCTGGCATTATTACTAAAGAAAAAATCAAAATTTTAAAAGAAGCTGACAATTATTTTATTCAAGCTTTAAGAGAGCACAATTTATATAATAAAATTTGGCAAGCCTATGCTGCATTGCTTCCAGTCAAAACAGTAGGTGTCATGGGTGATAATCGAACTTATGAATATTTGTGTTTATTAAGAGCAATTACATCTGAGGATGGAATGACAGCTGATTTTTATGACTTCAAAAAATCATTTATTCAAATGATTTCAAATAAAATTGTAAATAGCATAAGAGGAGTAAATAGAGTAGTTTATGATGTTACTTCTAAACCGCCGAGCACCATTGAGCTTGAATGAAAAAAATAAAAAAAATTATAAATAAAAAAAATAAATCTAAAATTGTTTGTCTTACTGCGTATTCAAAAAATATTGCAGAAGAGGTAGATAAATATGTTGATATTGTATTAGTGGGAGATTCGCTAGGTTCAGTNTTGTACAATTATTCAACTACCAGAAAAGTTACCCTAACAGAAATGATCAATCATTCTAAGAGCGTAAGACTTGGAGTAAAAAAAAGTTTAATGGTTGTTGATATGCCATTTAACACCTATTCAACACCAAACGCTGCTTTAAAGAATGCTAAAAAAATAATTAAGGAAACCAAATGTGATGCAGTGAAGTTAGAAGGTGGAAAAAAAATAATCCATCAAATTAAACTATTAACCAAAAACAAGGTTCCTGTGATGGGCCATCTTGGATTATTACCCCAATCGACCAAAGGCAAATTTAAATCNAAAGGAAAGACTACAAAAGAAATCAATCAATTAATTAATGATGCTTTATTACTTCAAAAAAACGGAGTTTTTGCAATTGTCCTTGAGTGCATAAAAACACCAATCGCTAAAGAAATTACAAAAAATTTAAATATTCCAACAATTGGAATTGGTTCATCTGTTCATTGCGATGGTCAGGTTCTTGTTACAGATGACTTAATTGGTTTAAANCAAACAAAAATAAAATTTGTTAAACNATTTNTAAACGTAAAAAAATATATCAATNCNGGATTAAGAAAATATGCTTCAGAGGTAAGATCTAAGAAATATCCAACTAAAAAACANTCGTATTAAAAATATTTCTTAAATTGTTCGTTGATNGATAAAATTTCTAAGTCTACTAAACCTCCAATTACTAATTGAAGGGCTACTAAAAGAATAAAACCTAAACCAACATAGGCAATCCATAAATGTTTTTGAATATAACTTGCAAGATATGTCGCCATTGCTCCTGTTAAAATTACTGATAAAACCAGTCCAAATATCATAAAGCCAAAATTGCCTTTGGCAGCTCCAACTACACCTATCACATTNTCAAAACTGATTGTNATATCNGCAAATAAAACTTTATAAACACTTTGAATATAAGATGGTTCTTTAGATTTTTTTGTTGGCGATTTTACTTTCTTTATTTCAAAAAGATCTTTTCTTAAATCATTAACGATCCAGATTAAAAGTAAACCACCTAAAATTTTAATAAAATAAAATTTNAACAAGTAAGTTGCAAATAACGCAAAAATAACTTTAAATATTAAAGCACCAGCCACTCCCCATAAAATAATTTGTCTTCTATGTTTTGGTGCAAAGTTTGCAGCAATCAAACCAATGATAATTGCATTATCTGCTGCCAAGATTATATCGATAAAAATAATCTGAACTAATATGAGTGCTTCTTCTAACAAAGTAAGAGCATAGTATAAAATATTTAAAATAATTCAATTAAAAGTAGTATTATTTTTTTATTGATAATTATTTTAATACATAATGAAATAGTCTTAATAAAAATGGAGGACAAATGAAATTCTTAAAATATTTATCAACTATTTTAGTTTCATTAATTTTGTCAATTAATCTTGCAATTGCAGAGAAATGGGACATGGCTCTAGCTTATGGAGCGGGGAACTTTCATTCTGCAAACGCAGCTGAATTCGCAAAAAATGTTACTGAAAAAAGTGGTGGCAAGTTAACAATTGTAACACACCCTGGTGGTTCGTTGTTTAAAGGTGGAGAAATTTTTAGAGCAGTAAGAACAGGTCAAGCTCAAATTGGTGAGAGATTTATGTCAGCTTTAGGAAAAGAGGATCCACTATTAGAAGTAGACTCTCAACCNTTCTTAGCAACGTCTTACGCTGATGCAATGAAGTTATATAAAGCATCAAAAGACGAAATCGTGAAAGGATTAGACGAGAAAGGCTTAGTATTTCTTTATGCTGTGCCGTGGCCAGCGCAAGGCTTGTATAGTAAAAAGGAAATTAACTCTGTTGAAGATTTAAAAGGTCTTAAATTTAGAGCTTATAATTCTGCTACCATCAGAATNGCNGAGCTAACAGGAATGGCTCCTACAAAAATAGAGGCTGCTGAAATTAGTCAGGCGTTTTCTACAGGTGCAGTAGAAAGTATGATCACATCACCTACTACAGGTAAAAACTCAAAAATTTGGGAAAATGGTGTGAAATATTTTTATGATATTGCAGCTTGGTTTCCAAAAAATATGATAATTGTGAACAAAGATGCTTGGAATAAATTAGATCAGGCAACTAAAGATCTTGTTATGAAACAAGCAGCTTTAGCTGAAAGAAAAGGTTGGCAATTATCAAAACAAGGTAACGTTGGTGATAAAAAAGCTTTAGCTGATGCTGGTATGGTAGTCGGTAAAGTAAATGCACCACTACAAGCTCATTTTGAAAAAGTTGGAGAGACTATGGCTAAGGAATGGTCTCAAAAAGCTGGTTCAAGAGGAGCTGCTGTTTTATCAAGTTATAAATAATTCAATTCTTAAAATTAAGGCCACTTAAAATTTGAGTGGCCTTAAATTGTTATGTTAAAATCACTAGATAGAAATTTAAATAAACTCTATAAATTTTCAGGTTATGTCGCTGCTTTTTTCTTAATTTTAGTAGCAGTTTTTATTCTTATTGGTATCTCATCGAGAATATTTGGTTTTTATATAAGAGGTCTTGCTGAGTATTCAGGTTATTGTATGGCTGCCGCATCTTTTTTTGCATTAGCGTACACATTTGTAGAAGGAGGGCATATNCGGATTACACTTTTTTTAGAAAAATTATCAGGCACAAAGAAAAAATTTATTGAAACCTGGTGTTTAAGTATTGCAAGCTTTTTTTCAGGATACCTAGCTTTTTACTTCGTTAAAATGTTAATTATTTCCTATAAATTTCAAGAACGAAGTGAAGGAGCAGATGAAATTTTGATTTGGATTCCTCAAACAAGCGTAGCTATCGGATCAACAATTTTTTTTATAAGCGTTTTTCATCAATTTATTTTAACCATCAAAAAAGATTAAATGACCGAAATACTTTTAACAATTTTCTTTATCAGTGTTTTGCTATTTTTTTTAGGATCNGGAATTTGGGTTGCGTTAAGTATGATTGGTGTATCGGCTATTGGCATGATGTTATTTACCTCAAGACCAGTCGGTGATGCGATGGCTACAACGATATGGGGCACCTCATCCTCTTGGACGCTTACCGCATTACCACTATTCGTATGGATGGGTGAGATTTTATTTAGGACAAAGCTCTCTGAAAATTTATTCAAAGGATTATCTCCCTGGATGCAAAAATTACCAGGAGGTTTAATCCATGTTAATGTTGTTGGATGTGCATTATTTGCAGCAATTTCAGGCTCTTCAGCAGCAACTGTTGCAACAGTAGGCAAGATGTCTATTCCCGAATTAAGAAAAAGAAATTATCCAGAAAAAATCTTACTAGGTAGTTTAGCGGGTTCAGGAACATTAGGTTTGCTGATACCACCATCAATTATATTGATTATCTATGGCGTTGCTGTCCAAGAGTCTATAGCAAAATTATTTATTGCTGGGATTATTCCTGGGATAATGATTGCACTTATATTTATGTCTTACGTAATTATTTGGTCTTTAATTAATAAAAAATCTATGCCAAAAATTATTGAGGAGTACTCATTTTTCGAAAAAATTAAAAGATCAAAACAACTTTTGCCAGTTATAATTTTAATATTAGCTGTTATAGGATCGATATATACAGGGATTGCAACAGCTACTGAAGCAGCTTCATTAGGAGTAGTTGGAGCATTAATATTATCTTACTTTCAAAAAAGTTTAACATTAAAAACTTTTAAATCCTCTTTACTTGGAGCAACTAAAACCTCTTGTATGATTGCTTTTATTTTAGCAGGTTCAACATTTTTATCTTTAGCAATGGGGTTCACTGGATTGCCAAGAAATCTAGCTCTCTGGATCCAAAATATGGAATTATCTCCATATGTTTTGATATTTGTCTTAATGATCTTTTATATAATTTTAGGAATGTTTCTTGATGGTATTTCAGCAGTTGTTTTAACAATGGCAATTATTGAGCCCATGATTAGACAAGCAGGTTTTGATATGATTTGGTTTGGTATTTTTTTAGTCATTGTTGTTGAGATGGCACAAATCACGCCACCTGTTGGTTTTAATTTATTTGTACTTCAAGGTATGGCAAAAAAAGATATGGGGTATATTGCAAGGAGTGCATTCCCATTATTCTTATTAATGGTCCTGGCAGTTATATTAGTTGTGATCTTTCCAGAAATAGCTTTATGGATGCCGGAGCAAATGATTAAAAATATAAATTAGTATTTTGATTTCTCGCCAGCTATGACAGCTTTTAACTGATCATACTCTTCGCAATTACAACCCTCTAAAACTCCAAGTCTTTCAACTGCAAGATTATGTCTATTAGTTGCAACATACAATTCACCAAGATATTCGTTAATACCTTTATGTTTTGGATCAATAGCTAAACCTTGAAGATAATATTTTTCACCATTCTCAAAATCACCAAGCTTTCTAGTTGTGAAACCTAAGTAGTTAAGAGTATCAGCTTTACCAGGTTTTTTTTCATTTGATTTGATTAAAAGCTTCTGCGCTTTTGCATAACTTTTTTGCGCTTTTTCTAATTTTCCTTTTTTTTCGTATTTTTTAGCACTTTTAATATGCACTACCGCTTTATCATAGTTTGTTTTTGTTGAACTTGATCCGCTAGAAGACGAACCAGCTGCAAAAACGTTTGTTGTGATTAAGAAGGAAATAGATAAAGTTAAGATAATTTTTTTCATATTAAATAAATTTTTTCATTTTGTTTAAAGTTTTTAATTCTAAACCATTTTCAACTAAGTTATCTCTTATCGACTTAGCCGTTGCTAATGAACTTAGATTGTCACCATGTATACAAACAGAGTCGATTTCACAAGGTATTTGCTTCCCGCTGTGACAATTAAGCGACTGNGTTTGCACCATCTTTAANACATGTTTTTTTGCTAGCTCAGGGTCAGTTATTAATGCATGAGNTTTCTTTCTCGATACAAGATTGCCATCATCCTCATAATTTCTNTCAGCAAATATTTCACAAGCGAACTTCATATCTAATTTCTTTGCTGCTTCTTGCATTTTTGATCCAGTAGGTACGAGATATATTATATCTTTGTTAATATCCTTAATAGTTTTGGCTAAAATTGTAGCTAACTCAATATCCTCACATGCCATATTATTTAAGGCCCCATGAGGTTTTACATGAGATACACTTTCTCCATGAGAAGAAGCTATTTTTTGAAGAATTTCATATTGATCAATTATAAGTTTTTTTATTTCACTTTCAGAAAGATTCATTCTTTCTCTACCAAAATTTTCTGGATCGTTAAAAGAAGGATGGGCACCAATACTCACTCCATTTTTTTTCGAAATTTTCACTACTTGGCTCATGGTTTGCTCATCTCCAGCGTGATAGCCACAAGCAACATTGGCTGAATTTACGATCTCTAATAAATCTGGATCATACTTATTTGAGTGATGTTTTGATTTTTCACCTAAATCACAATTTATATTAATTTCCATACTCATAATTTGTAAGTATAACATGGCATGATTAAAAATATATCAAATCTTGGTGACGCAGCTTTGTATTGTGATTTCGGGTCTGAGGTAAACAAAGAAATAAATAGTAAAGTAATACGATATTTTAAAAGTATTCAAAAAGAAAATATTGATGGGATCAATAACTTAACTCCCTCATATAATAAATTAATCATTTCATTCGATCTACGAAAAAAAAATTTTCAAACGATCAAAAAATTAATCGAAAATTTAAATATTACTAATGATGATGCATTAGAGAGTAATAAAATTAAAATACCTGTTTGTTGTGATGAAAATTTTTCGTTAGATATAAAAAGATTAGAGGAAAAGTTACAAATAACTCGTGATAAAATTTATGAGAAATTTTTTGGTAAGGAATTCTTTTGTTATATGACTGGTTTTATTGCAGGTATGCCTTTTCTGGGCGATCTAGAAAATGAGCTGCAGGCAAAACGTTTGGAAACACCAAGAGTAAAAGTGCCCAAGGGTTCGGTTGGATTAACAGAGCAATTTGCAAATGTTTATACATTCGAAAGTCCTGGTGGTTGGAATATCATTGGAAATACACCACAAGTTATTTTTGATAGCACTAATGAGAATAATCCAAATTTAATTAATCCAGGTGATGTAGTTACTTTTGAGCAAATTACCAAAGAACAATATTACAATTACAATGAATAAAAATTATTTTGAAATAAAAAGAGCTGGAATTAACACAACATTTCAAGATCAGGGTAGAGGCAATCTTTATCATATTGGTATTCCATTTAGTGGAGCAATGGATAATAGAAATTTTCAAATTTCTAACAAACTTGTTGGTAATGAATTAAATTTTCCAACAATTGAATTTGCTTATCAAGGTCCTTTGTTAAAGTATTTTGGTGAAAGTATTAATTTTGCAATCACGGGGGATGTAAAATTTATAATTAGAAAAAAAAACAACACTATCGAGGGAAAATGTTATCAATCTTTCGCTTTAGAAAATGGTGATGAATTAGATATTATAAGCACTAATAAATCTGTTTATGGATATTTAGCAGTAAGTGGTGAATTTGATGTTAATTATCAATGGTCAAGTTGCTCTGTTAACACAAAAGCAAATATTGGTGCAAATAATGGAAAAAAAATAGAAGATGGACAAAAGATTTATATTTTAAATATCAATAAAAATTTAAGTGATAAAAAATTAAATTACATTAATACAAAAATTGAAAATATAAGAGTTATCCAAGGAACAAATTTTGACTATTTTTCTGATGAAGGAAAAAAGATTTTTTTTGAGAAAGAATTTGTAATATCAAAATTATCAGATCGTATGGGTATGAGACTAGAGGGATCAAAAATAGAAAATATTGTTGATACCAATATTAAATCAGAAGGTTTATTAAAAGGTGTTATTCAAGTACCCGCAGATGGAAATCCGATTATTATGCTTTCAGATCATGGCACTATTGGGGGTTATCCTAAAATAGGAGTTGTGATCAGCGCAGATTATGACAAGTTAGTTCAATTAACCCCAGGTTCAAAGATTAAATTTAAAAAAGTCGAATTAGCTGATGCAGAAACATTATTTAAACTATATGACTTGGAGACACAAAATTTAATTTCACAAATTTAATGACTTTTATAAGAAACTTACCCGGACCACTATTAATTTTTTTAGGTGCATTAAGTTTAAGTTTTGGTGGATTGATTGTAAAATCTTTTGAGGGAGCTACATTATGGCAAATTCTATTTTGGAGATCTTTATTTTTTTCTTTAACAGTTCTAGCTTTCTTAATTTTAAGTTATAGAGGAAAAACAATTGAATCGTTTTATAAGTCCGGATTACCAGGATTTGTTGGTGGAATTATTTTATCTTTTGGTTTTTGTGGATATGTGTTTGCTATGTACAATACCACTGTTGCCAATACTAATTTTATCATTTCACTNCAAATACTATTTCTTGCAATATTCGGGTATTTTTTCCTTAAGGAAAAAATAAATTTAATTACTCTGTTTTCAATCTGTCTGGCGATGACAGGCGTTTTATTAATGGTTGGCAACTCATTATCTCCTGGAGAATTATCTGGAAACCTTGCAGCTTTTACAATGCCAATTACTTTTGCAGTTTTAATAATGATTGTTAGAAAATTTCCCTCTGTGGATATGGTGCCTGCCCAGTTTGTTGCCGGCGTGAGTTCATGTTTAATTGGTTTTTTGCTTTCCACTAAAATCATGATTTCTCCTCATGATATCTTTTTGGGTTTTCTCGCAGGTTTTTTTCAAGTTGGTTTTGGTTTTATATTTATAACTATCGGTGCAAGAACAACACCGTCTGCAATGGTAGGAATCATAATGTTATCCGAATCTGTCCTAGGACCGATATGGGCATTCCTTTTTGTGAGTGAAAGACCCTCTGTATTTGGATTAATTGGTGGCGCAATTATACTTTCTGCGGTTTTATTACAATTTTACTCGCTTTTAAGTAAACAAAAAAAAATTGTTTCTGATTGACTTTTTTCCACACATGTAAGAATATCCTGCCACGGGAGAGACTACAGATTATCGTAGCGCCGAAGGAGCAACCACCCAGGAATCTCTCAGGCAAAAAGGACCGTAACATATTAACTCTGGAAAGAGATTTAATTCTCGCCGAAGGAGCAAAACTCTCAGGCAAATATACAGATGGGTACAAAGAGTTAATATGGAAACAAAAAAAACATCGCTGTACCAATTACATCAAGATTGTAATGCAAAATTTGTTGAATTTGCAGGCTATCAAATGCCGATACAATATTCGGAAGGTATTGTAGAAGAACACAAATTCACACGAAATCACTCAGGTATCTTTGATGTTTCCCATATGGGTCAGCTATTTATTTATGGTGGTGAAGACTTAATCAAAGATTTAGAAAAAATTTTTCCTTTAGATCTTAAAAATTTGAAATTAAATCATTCAAAATACAGCTTCTTAATGGACAAAGATGCTGGGATACATGATGATTTAATTATCACAAAAACA
>FUFK010053285.1_pt1 | contig 11726 bp, 9 predicted proteins | sample 1021851 | NCBI WGS metagenome assembly FUFK01 (sample SAMEA51879418, study PRJEB19060) | metagenome
CCAGAGCCAATCTTTCTTACTATCAAAATTTTCTGAAGAAATTTTCACATTTTCTTCGCTCAGAATATCCCAATTAATATTTTTATATTTTTCAGTTATTCTTTTAATAATTAATTCATTAACTTTTAAATCAGCCAAAGTAACGGGATCGTCTTCATTATTATTTTTGAGTATATTTCTTTTATCATCTGAATTTTCTAACATTTTAGAGTAATAAAGCAAAATATCTGCTGCTTGCCAGCTGAAAATTCTTATATCATCGATAAGATTATTAATATCAACACCAGTAGGCAATTCAATCATTAAATGAATAGTAATTACTTATTATCCCATAGAAAGGAGGAACCAGAAAAAGGGATTTTGTATATAGTTGGCACTCCAATTGGTAATTTAAATGATATTTCACAAAGAGCATTAAATATTCTAAAAAATGTTTCTTTAGTTGCCTGTGAGGATACAAGACAAACAAAAAAGATAATGAATAAGTTCAATATTTCAAATAAACTTATAAGTTTTAATAAACATAATTCTTNAANAAAAATTCCAAAATTGGTCAAAGATCTCAAAGAAGGAAACTCAATTGCCATCGTAAGTGATGCTGGCATGCCGGGGATTTGCGATCCAGGAGAAGATATTTTTAAGAGCGTAAAATCTGAAGGAATTGATATGATTTGCGTTCCTGGAGCATGTGCTGCAATAACGGCGCTTGTTTCAAGTGGGCTTCCCTCCTCTAGTTTTGTATTTGAAGGCTTTCTTCCAAAAAAGAAAATTGATAGAGAAAAAATTCTTTTAGAGATAAGTAAGAATGAAAAAACAACAATAATTTATGAATCACCTAAACGTCTTAGGAAATTACTAAATGAATTACTTGAATTTTGTGGAGGGGATAGAGAAATTATAGTAGCCAGAGAATTAACAAAGAAATTTGAAGAACATGTAGGTAATAATATTTATAAAGTTATAGAATTTTTTAGAGATAAGGATATAGTCGGTGAAATAACAATCGTTTTAAAAGGTACAAAAAAAGGAGATTTCAATCCTAATAAATCAATTATTAAAAAGGATCTTTATGATTTAATCGACGCAGGCCTAAGTTTATCAGCAGCATCAAAATACTTGGCCAAGAAAAATGGTCTAAAGAAAAGCGAAGTTTATAATTTGATTTAAAATGAAAATAAACTATTAATTTATATGAACTTTGTTATTAAAAAGTTATTCCACTCAGCAATATTTACTTCTTGTTTATTTGCGATTTTATTTATTGGGATACAAAACAGTTCAAATAAAAGCAAAGTAGACTTTTTAATTAACAAAACTATTGAACTCCCAATAAGTTTTGTAGTAGGGACTAGTTTTATATTAGGTTCTATTTTTGGTAGCTTTATTGATTTTAATTTGAATAATGAATAAAAAAATAGCTAAAGAGCTATTAGATTTTCAGCGCAAACTATTCTTGAAATACCTTTAGCTATAAGAACTGGTGATGCGATTCTAAATACATCAGTATTTGGGACTTTAAGTACCTTTTGCTCTTTATTGCAAGATCTTTTAGCAAGATTTAAATCAAAAAATATTTCTATAGTTTTTCTACTCAAATCATCTTGCGGTAAAAATTGCCATTCTGGAAAATCTTTTAATAATTTTATCTCTAACTCAATTTTCTTATCTACAATCATATAGACAACTTTAGGGAAATCTACCTCTGATAATGGCACTGAAGATAATTCTTTTCGAGATGAATTATCTATCTCATAATCTATAGGCGCAATTTCAAGAAAAGAATTAATTGGTTCAAAATTTGAAGAAGTTATATTTGCATCTAAAACATTATGCTCTTTATGATCTTTTTTAACATTTTCATTTTCAAAATTTATTTTTAATGAATTATTAGTTTGATTTTTATTAGTTTTAGATTTTTCTTTTAAAGNTTTACTTTTGTTCATTAACTCTTTGTATTTTAATTCTCCAAGATTTTTTTTCAAATTTCTTATGATTGTAGAGCTAGTGCAACTATTTTTTTGTGCCAAAGCATCAATATCCATACCAGATTTAAAACTTTTTACTATTTCATCTTTTTGTTTTTCAGTAAGTCTTTTTGTCAAAATTAAAAGTTAAGCTTCTACCAATTTTATGAGATTTACTAGCGAAAGAAAATAATTGAAAAAGATTTTTACTAAAAATCATAAAAAGAATTTACTTAAATTGTTTAGGCATATAGCTTCGGATATAATAAAGAGATGCTTCCTTAGCTCAGCTGGATAGAGCAACTGCCTTCTAAGCAGTGGGCCGCAGGTTCGAATCCTGCAGGAAGCGTTGGCGCAAATAATTAAATAGATAAATAAATATGCAATTTTTTTCATCTATTATTACTTATAAAAAATTAGAGAAGATTGGACACAATTCATTCCTAATAGGCATATTTTTTTTATGCTCTTCACTTTTTATTGGAGCGATATTTTGTTTACCGGCTTTAATTATTGGGGCAATAATACAATCAAAAAAAAATAATTTTTTCCAAGACAAATGGAATACTTCATTTTTCTTATGTGGTGTTTTAATTCTTGTAAATGCAGTTCTACAGAGATTTATACTATCTAACAATTTCAATGGGATCTGGAATTCAGATTTAACTATTTTAGGGATGGTTAATTGGATACCATTTTTTTGGTTATTTTGGGCTTTTCAACCTTTTTTAAATTCTTCTTTAAAAAGAAAAAAATTTGTTCTAAGTCTCATTTCTGGTACATTTCCACTACTAATATCAGGATTTGGCCAATATTTTTTTAATTGGACAGGTCCATTTGAAACTTTTAATAGTCTTATTATTTGGTATCAAAAACCGTTAACAAATCCAGGAGGTTTAAGTGGTTTATTTAGTAATCAAAACTATGCTGGGACTTGGTTAAACTTTGTATGGCCATTTTGTATAGCTTTAATATTTGAAAAGTCTCAAAATAAAATTAATAAAGTTTTTTTAATTTCTTTTTTAGTTTCAATTGGTTTTGCGATATTTTTAACCTATTCAAGAAATGCCTGGTTAGGTCTACTTATAGCATTACCAATAGTTATTGGCCAAGAAAGTATTATTTGGATTACTCCTTTTTTAGTTATAGGAATTATTGTTTGTATTCATCATTTATCTAATATTTTTTCTATTGAGACTTCTTATTTTTTAAAAAATCTTATACCTGAAAAATTACTAATGGAATTTTCTAAGGAGGGATATGAAGGGCTTGATGCTACTAGATTAGAAATTTTAAAAAGCGCCTTAAAAATTTCATTAATTAGACCTATTATTGGCATAGGGGCTGCTTCATTTACAGCTATTTATTATTTAGAAACAAGCTTTTATAAGGGTCATTCTCACAATTTAATAACAGAATTGGCAATAAGTTATGGGATACCTGTTACTTTAATATTTCTAATATCAATAATACTTTTATTAAGCAAATCAGGTTATGTAATTTTTTATAAGAATAGAAATAATAGTAAAAATAATTTTATTGAAAAAGCATTTTGGTCATCAACTTTTTTCTTTTCTTTATCACAATTAGCAGATATTCAATACTTTGATGGAAAGATTAGTATTGTAGCTTGGACATTATTAGCTGCTATAAAAAATATTATTGAAGAGCACAAAAAGGAAATTACACCTATCTAAAAGATGCAATTTAATTTGTATAAAAAAGATTATTTAAAACTTCTAGCAATTTCTATATTTTCTATTTTGATAGATCAACTATTATTTATCAATGTCGATAGTCCTCCAGCTTGGGATCAGTCTTACCACTTAAGTAACCTTTTTAAAACATACAATATTTTCTCAAATGATAATTTAGACTTATTTTCTAAACTTAATAGCACCCTCAATGTTACAGATAACTATAGAGGTCCATTAACTTATTTTTTATCTTCATTTATTTTAAAAATATTTGGCAACACATATGAGATAGCTTATCTGAGTAATAATTTTTTTAATATTATCTGCATTTTCTCTTTATATGAGATAGGAACTATAGCGAAAGATCATAAAACAGGTATTTGGTCTTCTATATTTTTCACAACAAGTCAATTAATTGTCCAAGCTAGAACAGATTATTTAATTGATTTATCACTTACAGCAATAATAACCTTAAATTTCTTATTTTTAATAAAATGGCATATAGATATAAAACAATATAGTTTTTATAGTTTAGTTTCTGGTTTTGGATTTGGTTTAATATTTTTAACAAAACCAACTGGAATTATTTTCTTAATTTTTCCCATCTTATTTTTATTTTTAAGAAAATACAAACAAAAACAAAATAAACAATATCTAATATTAGAAATTATTAGCTTTATAATTATTTTTTTATTAATAATATATCCATGGTTTTCTAAACATTGGATAACAATAATAAGTTCTATTCTTAATGCCTGGAATTGGGGCGTTAGATACCAAGATGGGCTTGATTTAGATTCGATAACGGGTTGGATATTTTATTTTCAAAAATTGCCGCTAATATTTGGAATTCCAAATTTTATAATCATTTTTTCTTTTTTTTTAATTCAAAAATTAAGGAGAAATAATTGTTCTTTTAAGCTTCCAGAATTAACAAATAAAAAAATTATTTTTTTATTATTCTCTATTAATTTCTATTTAGTAGTTTCAATAATGTCTACAAAAGATATCCGCTTTATAATGCCTATATATCCTATTTTATGTATTTATTTTTCTTTAATTTTTAACGGAACAAATATCAATTTATTTAAATTTAATATCAAAAGATATTTAATTGTATTTTCAATAACCACATCTTTATTTTTACATAATAATCCAAGTTTAAATTTAAATAGAAAAACTAATTTTCTAAATTATTGGCCACATGAAAAAATTATAAAAGAAATAAATATTTCTAATCCAGGTATTAATTCAGTCCTTGCAGTAATACCAGATACTAAAGAAATCAATACTTTTAATTTAGAAGCTGAAGCAGTAAGGGAAGGTGAAAAAGTTTTAGTTAGACAAATAGTAAGTAATGAAAATTCTTTTAGGGATGACCTAAATTATTTCGATTGGTTTTTAATAAAAAATAAAGACCAAGGAGTAATGACAAGTAAATCTAAAAAATTACTACAGAAATATTTAATTAGTAATCCCTCATTCGTTATCCATAAAAATTGGATTTTACCTGATAAAAGTAATCTTTTTTTATACCGGAGAAGAATACTAAATTCTTCTATGAAAGAGGTAAAATGTAATGTCGAATATCCAAGCATAGAAGTTAAAGAAATTCCAAATGGATTAAATTTAAAATTAAAATCTAGAGGTAAATACCTATCAGGTTCAAATCTGCTTCTTGATTTAAATTATAATAAAAAGAAAATTTATGAAAATGTTTCAATAGGTCAAGGTCTTCTGAATAAAGATTTAGATAATAATCAATGCTTTGAAATTTCCCAAAATATTCCATTTAAAATTACTAATTCGGGAAAAAATACCAAACTATACTTTAAATCAAGATTAATTAATAAAAATGAAAAACCCATCCCAATTAGACAAATTAATTCTTACATAAAAACATCTCAAAATAATACCTATGATCAAAAAAATATTTTGCTTTCTAACAGAATTACAGAAGTTAAAAAATTAGGTTTTTTATTAAGACAAGGACAATTTGAAAAACTATTCAATTTGGTAGGGGTTCTAAATCAAAGTGATCCATCTCAAATTTATTTAAAGGATGCAGAAAAGCTTTATAAAATTAGATATAAAGAAAATAGAAAATTAGAAGATCTTTATAGTATTTTAATTAGTCAAATTCTTCAAAGAAAAATTAGATATGCAGAAAATACTATCCAAAAAATTATATATTTTGATAAAAACAACGGGAATACTTATCTAGCTAAAGCAATTATTAATATTTACCTTTTAAAACCCTCGGAAGCTTTAAAATCAATTAAAATTTCAAAGATTTTAGAAAAGTCTGATGAAAGCAAAGAAATATTAAAAATCTCAGAAGGGTTAGCTGAAATTTTGAGTTTTAATTTTAAAAAAGGTATTAATTTATTAACTTAATACATTTAATTAAAATAAATTTAATTTTATATTTCTGCTAAAGCTTAATATAGTAACTATTAAATATAAATTTAAATTTTGAAAAGTAATATAAAAGTAGCTTTGGTTCATGATTGGTTCCAATATAATTCAATAAGCGGAGCTGAAAAAGTTACCATAGAATTAGATAAATATATTTCTAAAAATTTCTCTGAGCCAGAACTATATGCTCTAACAGAAAATATAAGAAATTCAAAAATAAAGCTTTTTGATGGGCGTCAAATAAAAACAAGCTTCCTACAAAAATTGCCTTACGGCAAAAATAATGTCCAGAAATATTTAAGCCTTATACCTTTTGCCATTGAACAACTTAATCTTGATAATTATAATTTAATAATTAGTTCAAGTCATATTGCTGCAAAAGGAGTTTTAACTTCACCTGATCAGTTACATATAAGTTATATACACACCCCCATGAGATATGCATGGGATCAAATGAATACATATATCGAAAATTCAAATTTCAAAAAGTTTGGTCTTGAATTACCTATTCGATATGTACTTTATAAACTTCGTGAGTGGGACTTCGTAAGTGGGAATAGGCCAGATTATCTAATAGCAAATTCATCATTTACATCAAGAAGAATCAAAAAGTATTGGGGCAAAGATTCAGAAGTTATTTTTCCACCTGTCGACATTGAAAGATTTAGTTTTAATAAAACTAGAGGTAATTTTTATTTAACCGTTAATAGATTGGTGCCTAATAAAAGAATTGACCTTATAATTAAAGCTTTTAATAAATTAAATTTACCTTTAATAATTGTAGGAGATGGTCCAGAAATCAAAAAGTTAAAAAAAATTGCCGAGAAGAATATTATTTTTAATGGTAAATTAACGAATAAAGAAATAGAATCTCTTATGTCTAAATGCAGAGCTTTTGTTTACTCAGGAGTAGAAGACTTTGGTATAGCTCCAGTTGAAGCAATTGCTTCTGGAGCGCCTGTAATAGGATTTGCTAAAGGAGGTTTATTAGATAGTGTAAATTGTTTTAAAAACTGCAAAAAAAATGAAATCTCAACTGGGGTTTTATTCAAAAATCAAACCACAGCTGATATTGTTGATACTATAGATTGGTTTGAAGAAAAAAAAATTTGGAAATATTTTAATCCTCAAGATATGCATAATTATTCAATGAAATTTAATAAAGAAACTTTTAATTTTAAAATAAATAATTTTATGCAAAAATCTTGGGAAAGTTTTAAGCAGCAAAAAATTTGTTAATATGTATCACTAGTCAAAATTATATGAATTTCATATGAGTATTCAAAATCAATTATATAGAAAAACATATTTGAAAATAAAATTACTTTTTGATTTAATTTTTTCATTCATAATAATTCTGTTAGGTATTCCATTTTTTTTAATTATTGCTTTATTAATTAAATTCAGTTCTAGAGGACCGGTTTTTTATTGTCACGATAGGCTAGGTGAGAATTTTAAAACTTTTAAATGTATAAAATTTAGGACTATGCATCCTGAGGCTGATGATATTTTAGAAAATCTTTTAGAAACCAATAACCAATTAAGAGAAGAGTTCGAAAAAAATCAAAAGATCAAAAATGATCCCAGAATAACCAGAATTGGACAATTTTTAAGAAAAACAAGTCTTGATGAGTTACCTCAATTCATAAATGTTTTAAAAAGGGAAATGAGTGTTGTTGGTCCTCGACCAATAATTAATGAAGAAATATCTAGATATGGTAACTCTATATCAAAGGTACTTTCAATAAAACCAGGGATCACAGGCCTTTGGCAAGTAAGCGGGAGAAATAATTTAAGTTATAAAAAGAGAGTATATTTAGATTCTCTATATGTCGAGAATATTTGTTTATTAATGGATATTAGAATAATAATTAGAACTTTTGGAGTATTATTATTTCCATTAGACAGAGGAGCATATTGAATATTTATAGGATTACAGATTTAATTAATTTGAAATATTAAAAAATGTCAAGTAAAACTATAAATTTATTTATTAGACTCCTGAATATCTTGTCTAATAATAATAAAAAGTCTTTATATAAAATAATTCCACTTGCAATTATTACAGGTATTTGCGATTTACTTGTAGTTGGACTTGTCTCAAGATTATTTGCTTTGGTCGTTCAAAAAGAAAATAGACCTTCAATTCCTTTCTCTGAATTAATCTCAAGTGACCTTTCTACAAAAATAGTAATACTTGTTTCTGTATACGTCATATTTAATTGGTTAGCATCTTTTTTAAGATTATTTTTAAGAGGTTATCAAGAAAAATTAAGAGCAAAAATATTTCTGGAACTTTCTGCACTTACGCAAGAAAATATATTTAATCAAAAATACGATTTCTTTTTAAGTGAAAAAAGTGAAGATATTAGCTCAAAAATACTACTAAATATTTCAAGAGTTTCCGAAAAATTTGTGAGGCCAATATTACAAATATTAAGTGGTTTTTTTATAGTTTCATTCATCTTTATTGCAATCCTAAGTTTTGCAAAAATAACTGCTATTTATCTTATTATTAGCCTTGTTCTTGGATATACACTTATTTCGTTTATAGTTACGCCCTTTATAAGAGATGCTACAAAACAAAGAATAATATTAGAATCTGAAATAAATAAAGTAATGTCAGAGTCTATGAAAACCATAATAGATGTTCATTTGACAGGATCTGAAAAATATTTCCAAAATCGCTATTCAAAGGCAAGCAAAAAAGCTTACTCATCATTATGGAAAGCTGAAACTCTACCAGAATTCCCAAGAGGCTTAGTTGAACCATTTGGTATTACGTTAATATTTTCAATTGGATTATTTCCTTTTCTATCAAATAAAAATCCAACAATGCTCCTTGAAATAATTCCATTTTTAGCCACAATAGCAGTTGCATCCCTGAAATTAACCCCACCATTACAAGATCTTTTTAGAGGTATAACTGATTTGAGAGGAGGTTTACCAGATCTTGAAGAAGCTTTAAAAATTCTAGAACTTCCAAAAAATAGAAACCACTCAAGAGTAAAAAATAATAATAAATTTAAAATGCCCAAAAAACTTATAGAAATAAATTCTTTAAATTACAAATACCCTTCCAGCAATGCTTTAGCGCTAAATAATATAAACCTTAAAATTAAAGTTGGTTCAAAAATTGCTTTTGTTGGCAAAACGGGGAGTGGTAAAACAACATTAGCAAATCAAATACTTTGCTTATTAAGTCCAACTTCAGGAGAATTACTATTGGATGGAAAAAAAATAAATAAAAATCAATTAGGGACTTGGCAATCTTTTTGTTCCTACGTGCCGCAATCAATAAATTTACTTAATGCTGACCTAATTACTAATATTGCATATGGTTTAAAGGAAGAAGAGATAGACTTTTCAAAAGTGGTTGCTTCTATTAATGCAGCACAATTAAATGATTTAGTAAAAACTCTTCCAGATGGATTAAAAACAAACGTTGGAGATAATGGAATTAGATTATCTGGTGGGCAAAGGCAAAGAATTGCTATAGCAAGAGCATTTTATAGAGACACAAAATTATTAATTTTTGATGAAGCTACTTCTGCTTTAGATAACAAAACAGAATCTGAATTAATGAATGCATTATCGAAAATGAGAAAAGAATTGACAATCATTTTCATAGCACATAGGCTATCTACTGTAAAAGAATGTGATTGTATTTTTGAATTTGAAAACGGTAAAATAAAAGCAAGCGGAGAATACAAAGCTTTAATAAATAAATCAGAAACATTTAGGGATATGATCAACTCTACAAAAGACATCCCAGAAATTTTTTAAATTTCTAAATTCTTTTTTGATTTGTAAGGTTATTATAGAGTCTATGATATTCGCTTAACATAATATCCTTAGAAAAGTACTCCCTTTGTCTCTTAAATGCATTTTTACCAAAATTAATTCTTTGGGATTTATCATTAGCTAATTTTTTGATATATTTGACAGCTTTTTTAATATTTTTAAGATCGTAAAGATAACCAGATTTCCCATGCTCTATTGTATCCGAGTTTCCTATCACATTGCTAGCAACTACAGGTAAACCTACTGACATTGCCTCCAAAATACTTAGAGGTAAGCCCTCATAAATTGAGGTTGAAAGATAAATATCTGATTTATATAAATAGTGATATACGTTATTTTTTGATCCAACTAAATTAATATTATGAATAGAACTTCCAAGAATTTCATTACGTATTACTCTCCAAAGTTCACCATCTCCAATTATTAAGAAATTAATTTCAGGTAATTTTTTTGCGATTTCAATAACTTCGTTTATATTCTTCTGACGTACAAATCTACTTACTGTTATTACATTAATTTTATCATTAGAAAGATTTTTTACAATTTCAAGCTGATTTTTATAATTTTTAATAGGCTTATTAATTACACCGTTATAAATTATTTTAGAGTTAATTCCTAAATTAATTTTCAGAACTTTAGCAAATTTTTTTTCACTTTCTGATACTAGTATTTTAAAGGTATCAATTTTTCCCAAAATATTTTCATATAAAATATAAAAATTTCTCACAAAAACATTATGACATTTATGGTGAATACCATGAAATGTATAAATTAATATTCTTCTAGCAAAAATATTTGTAATTCTTGCAATTACCCCAGCTCCTTTTCCATGAGCATGTATTAGATCTATTGAATTTTCCTTAATAAATATATAAATTCTAAATATATCTTTAATCCGTAACTTTCTTTCAGAAATAGATATATGGTTTTCAGAATCTAAATATTGAAGATAATTATTTGACTTAGGGATAGCATAAAAAACTTTGTATTCAGAACTTAAATTTTCGCCTAAAGTAAACATATGACTAGTCCCTCCGCCTAAATCAGAACTTGAAGAGATCATAAGAATACGCTTTTCTTTGCCTTTTATCATCTAATTAATACGAATTTCAATTCTTCACATTGAATCAATTAATGTCATTGGAGAATGTATAATAAAAAATTATCTTCACCATAATAACTTTAAATCAAAATAATAATTTTATTGATCTTTATTTTAAAATTTCATTTTACTTAAAGATCAAATATTATATTAAATTTTATACACAAGAATGATATCATCTAATCCCATAATTCCTGTAATTCTATGCGGTGGTTCTGGGACTAGATTGTGGCCTTTGTCAAGAGAAAGTTTTCCAAAACAATTTTTAGTCTTAGATCAAAAAAGCGGCAAATCTCTTTTACAAAAAACATACCAAAGATTATTAGGAATAAAAGATTTATTAGACCCAATTATTGTCTGTAATGAGGAGCATAGATTTCTAGTCGCAGAACAAATGAGAGAAATTCAAGCTAAACCTAATACTATTTTGTTGGAGCCCATAGGTAGAAATACTGCTCCTGCGGTAGCATTGTCTGCATTACTAGCGTTAGAAAAAGAAAATGATCCACTTCTACTAATCTTGTCTGCTGATCATGATATAAAAAATAAAAAAGATTTTCATAATGCAATAGAAATAAGTAAATCATATGCATTAAAAAATAGGCTTGTTACATTTGGAATAGTGCCAACTTACCCAGAAATTGGTTACGGTTACATAAAAGGAGAAAAAAATTTTAATCTAAATAATATCGTAGGGATCAATATTTCTAAATTTATTGAGAAACCAAATATGGAAACTGC
>FUFK010050979.1_pt1 | contig 11725 bp, 11 predicted proteins | sample 1021851 | NCBI WGS metagenome assembly FUFK01 (sample SAMEA51879418, study PRJEB19060) | metagenome
AATCAGTCAGAAAAAAATAACGTAAAAGAATTTATCATAGATAATATTCCTGAGAATATTAATAATCACAAGTTAAAAAGTATCTCAAAGATCGATGGAGTAAAGTTAAGAATCGATAAAAATTTTTGGCTTCTTTTTAGGTTTTCAGGAACGGAACCTCTTTTAAGGTTATATTGTGAAGCGCCAAAAGAATCTTATCTAATTGAGGTATTAGAGTGGGGTCAAGAATTTATAATTTTGGCAGGAAAATAAGGATGAAAAATTTATTTTTAGCGAGTAAGAATAAAGGTAAAATTGAAGAATATAAGAAATTGCTTGCTGGAGTTAATTGTAAATTGTTACTCCAGCCAGAATCATTAGAAGTTGAAGAGGATGGACTGACATTTAGAGATAATGCAATTAAAAAAGCGAGTGAAGTTTCGAGAAAAACGAATAATTTTTCAATAGCAGATGATTCAGGAATTTGTATTGAAGCGCTAGGTGGTAAGCCTGGCATTTACTCATCTAGATATGCAGAAAATGATCAGAAGAGAATTGAACGAGTTTTAAGAGAACTTGATGGAGTTCAAAATAGAAGTGCTTTCTTTATTGCAAATATTTGTGTTTGTTCCCCAAATGGTGAAGTGNTTATTGAATCTGAGGCCAAATGTCATGGCAATATNATTTTNAACCCNAGAGGAAAANGTGGTTTTGGGTATGANCCAATTTTTGAGGAGAGTTNTACCAGATTAACTTTCGCAGAAATGAATAATGATATTAAAGANNCNTGTAGNCATAGAGGTAAAGCATTAAAAAAAATTATTCCAGATTTAATTGAAATTTTTTCTTAAATTCAATTAACCCAAGANCCATGAAGGCCATGAGGAATTGNAATGGGTAATTCATAAACNGCTAATTCTTTTAAGTCTTTTGCGTCTAATATCACTAAATCGCTTCCTCTTCTTTCTCCGTTCCATAGAAGTATAAATAAAAATCCCTCATCTTCTTTTGAAGAGTTTTCTGATGGAACCATAATTGGTTCACTAACAAATCCACTTGGACCTGCTGACCAAGAAATCTCTTCCTTAGAAGTTAAATTTATTTTTTTTATTGCTTGAAGTGGAGCGTTCCCCAGCTTTTGAGATGTGCTTGCCATCCAACTAAAAGTTGCTTTTAATCCTAAGTTTTTAGGATTAACAACAGCAAATTCACAACATTGTTCACTGAAAGTTTCAAGTTCACAAGTTTTTGTCTTTAGATCGATAATTGATCTTTTCAGTTTTCCTTCTGGATATTTATCAAAGTCAATATCNCTAAAATTNTCGTCTGGACCAACTGATGGGAAATCATCATAAAAAATACTATCTAATACGATTTTGGANTCTTTTTCAAATGCATTTACATGATGAAAAACGAATCCTTCTGGAGCATCTATTGTTAANGGNGGNTGNCCTCTAAATAATCCACTTTCTCTGGGGATGATAAAAAACTTTGCCTTTTTATTTGGNTTTGACTTTAGACATTGTGCTGCTCCTCTTTGACCCATAACAAATGGAAGAGGATTGAAATCAATAGCATTCTGTAAGAATATTGCCCAATTAGTTGTAATTGCGAAATCATGAAGGAATGCAAAGCCATTAAAGGTATCTTTTCTGTCGAAAATGAGCTTTCCAGAATTTTTACCTGTATTATTAAATTCCATTAATCTAATAGTGCTTTTTGGTCCGGTTTGTACTCCAAAAGTGACTAAAAGTTCTGAAGATGCATTTGAGTTTAGGTCTTTTTTAGGATGGGCACTGAATGCTTCGTTAGGCTTGAGGACACCTTTTAATGTTGTTAAACCAATAGTTTCGAGACTATCAGGATCCATTGCATGTGGACCGGCTGCTTCCCATAATGCGAGAATTTCATCTCCTAATTTAACGACATGAGTATTGGCGATATTCTTGAATTTTAGATCCAATGCATTATTTAAAATTCCTCCATTTTTTTGTGTCCCGAAAACACCTCTATAAATAAATTTATTTATTTTTTCTTCTTCCAAATAGCCTTTAGTTTTAACAAATCTATTTGTTAAGAACGGCTGACCATTTTTGAACTTTATGGATGTGATCATTCCATCACCGTCAAATGGATGATGAACCCATTGTCCACCTCTTTCTAATATTCCCGGTCCATTTCTTAATAATGTTCCATTTAAATTTTCAATATTGTTACCTTTGCTAATTTTTAGAGGCTCTTTAGTAAGCTCCTTTTCTACATTTTGATACGCACTTGACCAATCTTCTTTATTAAAACTTTTAGGTTTATTAATTTTTTTATCTTGTAAATTAGTCACAACAAAATAATTACTCTTATATATCTTCGCCAAAAATCAACTGAATTGTGGCTGATTCGAAAAAATTCCTATTTTATTGGTTTTCTAGCATTCCTTTACTGCTTGGAATTGAATCAGATCTTCTCAGATCTATTTCGGTAGCCATTCGCATTGCTCTTGAAAAAGCTTTAAAGCAAGCCTCAACTATGTGATGTGAATTACTACCTTGTATTTGATTAATATGCAGAGTAATACCGCTGTTATTTACAAGGGCAATAAAAAATTCTTTTACTAGTTCAGTATCATAATTTCCTATTCTTGGAGCTTTTAATTGAAGATCATAAGATAGATGTGGTCTGCCAGAACAGTCTAAAGTGACTTGAACTAATGCTTCATCTAATGGNGCAAAGAAATGTCCAAATCTGCTTATTCCTTTTCTTTCTCCCAANGCTTTTGAAAATGCTTTGCCTAATGCGATTCCTACATCTTCATTTGTATGATGATCATCAATATGGGTATCTCCAATTGCTTTTATTTTTAAATCGAACAAACCATGACTGGATATTTGATGAAGCATATGATCTAAGAATGGTATCCCGGTATCAATCTCAGAAATTCCATTTCCATCTAAGTTTATAAATACAGAAATATCTGTTTCATTCGTTTTTCTTTTTATTTCAGATTGCCTTNGAGATGACATTTTTATGCAAAAAACTTAGTTTACATTCCATTAATGCAGTAACCCGCATCAACATAAATTGTTTGGCCTGAAATGCCGCTAGAGAGATCACTTAATAAAAAAGCAGCAGTATTACCTACTTCNGTTTGNGTGACNGTTCTGCGCAAAGGAGCNTTTTCTTCAACATTGTGAATCATATCTAAAATGCCACCTATAGCAGAACTCGCAAGTGTTCTTATNGGTCCAGCACTTATNGCATTAACTCTGACTTGTTTTTCNGGACCAAGTTCTGCAGAAAGATATCTNACTGAAGCNTCTAAAGCTGCTTTAGCAACTCCCATCACGTTGTAGTTAGGAATNGCCCTTTCTGANCCTAAATAAGTTAATGAGACAACGCCAGCACCATCACTAAAAAGTGGTTTTGCTGCTTTACATAAAGGTGCTAATGAATANGCACTTATATTAAGAGCCCTATCAAAACCCTCTGAAGTGGTAGCACTATAATCTCCAATCAATTCGTCGCGTCCTGCAAATGCTAAGCAGTGAACTAATCCGTCAATTTGCCCCCAATTATTTTTTATATTTTGAAAGATTTCTTCTATTTGAGCTGGATTTTGAACATCAAGAGGCAAAAATAACGATGGGTTTAAAGGTTCCGTTAGTTCTCTAACTTTAGATTCGAATCTTCCCTTATCATCAGGCAAATATGTGATTCCAAGTTCTGCGCCAGCTTTTGAAAGTTGTTGAGCAATACCCCATGCTATTGAACGATTGTTGGCAATTCCNGTAACAAGAATTTTTTTGCCAGTTAGATTTAGAAGCATTTTNTTTANTATTTCTATATATTCTCCTATATAAAAGTACCTATCTTTACGGATTACTGCAAAATATACAATAATTTTCAAATATNAAAGANTATTNANNTTAAANATGGTNAGNACAAATTCTATGGTTTTGGAANTAGGTTTTCAATTNCCNAATTTCGAAATGTTAAATGCTAANTCNTCAAANAATGNATATTTTAATTCTCATAATCTAGATAATCGGCATTTACTTTTAATGTTTATTTGTGCNCATTGCCCATTTGTTAAATATATTGAGAATCAAATTTTCACCTTAAGTAAAGAAATTGAAAATACAGTTCAAACAGTTGCGATCTCTAGTAATGATATTATCACTCATCCTTCAGATTCTCCTAAAAATTTGAGATTGCAAGCACATTCTCAGGGATGGAGTTTTCCTTATCTATATGATGAAAATCAAAATTTTGCTAAGGAATTAAAAGCAGCTTGCACCCCAGATTTTTATCTTTTTTCAAATGAAGGGGATGGTGATTTTTTATTGTATTATCATGGCCAATTAGACGATAGTAGACCAGGTAATAATATCCCTCTATCTGGAAAAGATTTGCGCTCTGCTGTAAAACATTTGAATCAAGATAATTCTTATCCTTCAAATCAAATACCTTCTTTAGGTTGCAATATTAAATGGACTCCCGGTAAAGAACCAAATTGGTTTAAATGAATTAAAATTTTTTTTTACCCATAGAAATATGGTTTAAGGTTAATATATTCATTATGCAGATACCTCCATTTACTTTAAATAGGCAGTACCAAGAAATTGGCTTAGAAATTGAGAGTGAGGTTTCTAAAGTTTTAAAAGGGGGTCAGTATATTGGAGGACAAGAAATTCCCAAATTTGAGGAGAGTTTTTCTAATCTGATTGGTGTTGAAAATACTATTGGATGTAATAGTGGAACCGATGCTTTAGTATTAGCTTTGCGCGCATTAGATATTGGTGTGGGTGATGAAGTTATTACCTCATCTTTTAGCTTTTTTGCGACTGCAGAGGCTATTAGTGCAGTTGGTGCCAGTCCTATTTTGGTAGATATAGATCCAGAAACTTATCTAATTAATACTGAACTAATAGAACAAGAAATCAATTCTAATACCAAGGCAATTATGCCAGTTCATCTATTTGGGAATGCAGTGAATATGACCTTAATAAAATCTTTAGCCAACAAATATGACTTAAAAGTAATCGAAGATTGTGCTCAAGCAACATGCACAATGTGGAGAAATTACAAAGTTGGTAGTATCGGTGATATAGGTTGTTTTAGCTTTTTCCCTACTAAAAATTTAGGAGCCGCTGGGGATGGTGGAGCAGTGACAACTTCAGATAAGAAGATTGCCAAAAAAATTAGAGAATTGGCTGTTCATGGCAGCCCAATAAGATATCACCATACCCAAATTGGATATAACAGCAGACTTGATACCATTCAAGCTGCAATATTAAACATTAAAATTAAATATATTCCTAAATGGATTAATAATCGCAAAAAAATTGCTAAAAATTACCTTAACTTATTAGAAAAAAATCCATTTATTAGTCTTCCAAAAATTAGTTCCGATTCAATTTCCCATTCTTGGAATCAATTTGTCATCAAATTAANAAACGATAAATATTTTTTAAATGAAGATTTTTCAANTTTATTTGATACTGATTGCAAAAAATACTNTTCCTTAAGGAATTTGGTAAAACAACAACTTTTTGAAAANGGTATTAATTCAATTATTTATTATCCAATTCCAATACACGCACAAATAGCTTACAAAAATAAAAATTTTTCTAGAACAAAACTNATTAATACAGAGAGAATTTGTACAGAAGTTCTTAGTCTTCCAATGTTTCCTGAAATTTCTTATGAAGAGCAAGTTTATGTAGCAGAAAATTTAAATAAAGTTTTAAAGAATTGTATAGAGGAAATTCAAATTTCAGCATAAAGTGATTTAAATAATCTTTGTTGTATGTTGTGATTGACAATAGGNCTTGAATAATTATTTTTTTCTAAATTAGATATCTCNCCATTTAATAATTCTGAATTTGACACTTTAGATAATTCAGGAATCCAATATTTTATATATTCGCAAATAGGATCAAATTTTTTTGNTTGGGTATATGGATTAAAAATTCTAAGTGGTTTTGGATCCATACCNCTACTGGCNCTCCACTGCCATCCCCCATTATTNGCAGCTAAGTCTCCATCAACCAANGTCTCCATAAATTTTTTCTCNCCCATTTGCCAATTGCATATAAGATCTTTTACCAGAAATGAAGCNACTATCATCCTACATCTGTTATGCATCCAGCCAGTACTATTTAGTTGACGCATTGCAGCATCAACTATAGGTACTCCGGTCTCTCCGTTGCTCCAATGNTGAAACCATTCATTATTGTTTTGCCATGGAAAGTGATCCCATTTTTTTCTATATGGACCTTTCTCTAGCTCTGGGAAATGGAATAAGCAATGTTGATAAAATTCNCGCCAAACAAGTTCTTTTTGCCAAGTTTCAATTGATAGATAATTTCCTTGATTTGNAAAATCTGAATTTAAATTTAATGTGGCGTTCCAAATTTTTCTNATGCTAATGGTGCCGAATCTGAGAGATGCACTTANAAAAGATGTCCCATTATGGGAAGGAAAATCTCGTGCAGAANTATAAGAATATATTTTTTTTTCGTTAATNAAGTTTTCTAATAATGTTTCTGCAGCATTCTCTCCAGGTCTACATGGACAAATATTCGAACCAGGAAATTTNATATTTTTGATAAATTTNTCTAGAACNGAATCAGATGAATTTATTGTCTTATTNTCNTTNANTTTATTATCTATATCTTTAAACTGGAAAACAACTTTATCTTGGTCATATGAACCTAATAAATTCATTTTTGATTTAAGGTTTTTATAAAAAGGTCCATAAACTGAATAAGGATTNTTATTCCCTGAAAATATTTTTAAAGGTTCTACNAATAAGTGATCCCAAGTTTCAATNACTTGAATATTTTGTTCTTNTAAANNTTTTTTTATTTNTAAATCGCGATTAATCTCATAAGGTTCAATTGATCTATTCCAAAAAACAAATTTAGCATCTATTTTCTTTNCTAATTGAGGNATNATTAATANNGGATCTCCNTCTTNNANNATTAATCTACTNCCCATTTTTTNCCAATTATTTCNTAATTCTTGNAGNGAATTTCCTANAAACCAAGCTCNNGAACTTGCANTGAAATCNTGTGNGTAATTTTTATCAAATATNTANGTTGAAGTAATAGCATTTGATAATGAAAATGCTTTGATTAAAGCTTGATTATCAAATATTCTTAAATCCTTTCTATGCCAAAAAAGTATTCTAGGTTTAGTCATAATTTATCTAAAAATTGTTTAGCTCTAAACCAAGCCGTCACNGTTTTTGCGTCAAGAATTTCATCCCCACTAGAAATAAGATTATCTAGTTCGTCGGGATCTAAAATTAATACTTCTATATCTTCATCTAAATCTCCTTTAACCTCGGAATTNAGTTTGNTTAAATCACGCGCTAAAAATAAATAAATTTCTTCATCTGCATAACCAGGAGCAGGGACAAGAGTTCCTAGTTCATCCCATTTGTTTGCACTGAATCCAGTCTCTTCTTGTATTTCTCTTTNAATTGAATTAATAGGTGTTTCACCTATTTCTAATGTACCTGCTGGAAATTCTAATAAATACCTTGAAACAGCAAATCTATATTGGCGAAGAATGATAACTTTATTGTCTTTTGTAATAGGTACGGCTAATGCTGCTCCAGGATGCTTAATATATCCATATTCACCTTCATGTCCATTTGGAAGCTCAATTCTATTTATTTCGAAACTAAATTTTTTTGATTTTAACTCAGATATTTTTTCTTTAAAAATTGATCTTCTTATAAGGTTTTTATCGCCCATAATTTTTAAATAAAAATAGCCTAACAGTTATTTTTTGGTTTTGTAAATCATTTATATAGACCATTTTGGNNCATCAAACTTTGTNATTTTTTGGCTTNTACTTAAGATTTCAGATAGNGGCGTAATAACAAAATTCCGATTCATGAATCTAGGGTGAGGNAATGTTAATTCCTCGTCAACNGTATGAAAATCTTCCCACCANAGAATATCTAAATCGAGACATCTTGATAGCCATTTCTTGCCCTTTGGCGTNTCTTCNCGTCCGAAAAATCTCTCTAACTTTTTTANCTCTTTTAGNAGTGATTTAGCTTTTTTATTTGATGGTTNTGGAAAAGAATTACTTTTTATAAGTAANAGNGTATTTAAATAATTTGGCTGCTCATTTTCAACACCATGGGGTAATGTCTCATAAATTGAAGACCANAAAAAGTTTGCATGAAATTTGCTTTTCTCTTCTTTTTTTTTGTTAGAACTATCTCCCCACTCATTTATTATTTCCTCTATTTTTGGTTTGCAAATTAATAGTGACTCAAGAGGGCTTCCGAATTTACTATCAATATTTGCTCCNAGGGATATACATAGTCCATTTTTGATATTAAGATTTGATAATTCCACTACAAAAAACAAAGTTATTGGATAAATTCTATATCAGGCATTTTTAAAGTGATTTTGAACNCCGAGTTAAAAGAAAAAGGAGAAATAAAAGATTTAATGAANTCAAAGGATTCTTTTAGAGCTTTTCCTTTGGCGGCAATTACNGGTCATAGCTTATTGAAATTATCTTTGCTTTTGGCAGCAGTTGATCCGAGTTTAGGAGGAGTGATTATCGCTGGCGGAAGAGGTACTGGTAAGTCAGTATTAGCAAGGGGTTTGCATACTTTACTCCCTCCTGTAGAAGTATTGGATAATGAATCAATACTGGAAACACTATCTAAGAGAAATAGTAATACTTCATTAAGACCTATTGGTAGGAACCTAGATCCAGATAAACCAGAGGAATGGGATANTAGTANTAATAAATTGTTAGANGANNCAATTGGAAGTGATTATTTGAATCAAATTGATNAAATTCCAAAAAAAGTAAAAGAGGCACCATTTNTTCAAGTTCCCATTGGNATAACTGAAGATAGACTTGTTGGATCNATTGATGTNGCNGCCTCATTAAGTACNGGAGAACAAGTNTTTCAGCCTGGNATTTTAGCAGAAGCTCATAGAGGTGTTCTGTATGTAGACGATATNAATTTATTGGATGATGGAATTGTAAATTTAATTCTTGAAGCTATAGGAAGAGAGNAAAATAATATTGAAAGAGATGGTTTNAGCCTNTCTCATCCTTGTAAGTCNCTNTTAATAGCAACTTATAATCCTGAAGAAGGTGCTTTAAGAGATCATGTTTTGGATCGTTTTGCTATTGTGCTTTCCGCAGATCAATCTATTGATAATGCTCAAAGAGTTGAGATTACAAAATCTGTTTTATCACACGCAGAGAATAATATTAAATTTTCAGAAAAATGGTCGGAAGAATCCGATAATTTATCTACTCAATTAATTTTGGCAAGGCAATGGTTAAAGGATGTCAAGATAACNAAAGAGCAAATAACCTATTTAGTNAATGAAGCTCTTAGAGGAGGAGTAGAAGGGCATAGGTCAGAATTATTTGCAGTAAAAGTAGCTAAGGCTAATGCAGCTCTTCGTGGCGATGAGAATGTAAATTCTGAAGACCTTAAAGTCGCCGTAAGGTTAGTTATTCTTCCACGAGCNATGCAAATTCCTCCAGAAGATGATGATATTCAACCNCCCCCTCCAGAGGATCAGAGTCCCCCACCTCCACCTCAATCAAANAATGAAGAGTCTGAACCTGAGACTAATGAAAATGATAATGAGCAAGACCAAGACCAAGACCAAGAACAAGAAGAAGATAATTCTAATGGAGAAGAAGAATCTACTCCTGAAATACCTGAAGAATTCATATTAGATCCCGAGGCGTGTATGGTTGATCCTGATTTATTGCTTTTTTCATCAGCTAAAGCTAAAGCGGGAAATAGCGGGAGTAGATCAGTCATATTTAGTGATAGCAGAGGGAGATACGTAAAACCTATTATTCCAAGAGGTAAAGTAAAAAGAATTGCTGTAGATGCTACTCTTCGAGCTGCTGCTCCCTATCAAAAATCAAGGAGATTAAGGAACCCTAATAAATCGATAGTTATTGAAGAAAATGACTTTAGAGCAAAGCTTCTTCAAAAAAAGGCGGGAGCTTTAGTAATTTTTCTGGTTGATGCTAGTGGCTCTATGGCTTTAAATAGAATGCAAAGTGCCAAAGGCGCTGTAATAAGACTTTTAACAGAGGCGTATGAGAATAGAGATGAAGTAGCTCTTATTCCTTTTAGAGGGAATCAAGCCGAAGTGCTTTTGCCTCCAACGAGATCAATAACTGCTGCAAAAAGAAGATTGGAGACAATGCCTTGTGGTGGAGGATCCCCTTTGGCACATGGATTAACACAATCAGCAAAAGTAGCAAAAAATGCTCTTTCATCAGGAGATATCGGTCAAGTTATTGTTGTTGGGATTACTGATGGCAGAGGAAATGTACCATTAGGATTATCTCTAGGACAAAATGAGGTTGAGGAAAAAGATAATGAAAATATCAATTTAAAACAGGAGGTTCTAGATATAGCTTCAAAATATCCTATGCTTGGGATAAAACTATTAGTAATTGATACAGAGAGAAAATTTATAGCAAGCGGATTTGGTAAAGAATTAGCAGAGGCGGCTCAAGGGAAATATGTCCAACTGCCAAAAGCTACTGATAAAGCAATCGCAGCTATGGCTTTAAATGCTATTAATGAATTCTAAGTATTTCTTAGGGATAAATTTCGTTAAGGAATTTTGAAAGTCCAATCGTTAAATCTCTTATAGATTTAGTTAATTCTTTATCTTTCGTCAATTTTTCAAAATCATCACTCATATCATCTATTTTTGTTGAGATCGATCTAGCGGATTTAATTGTCAATTTAATGTCGTTAAGAGTTTCTTTGTCATCGATAGTAGACAAAATGTTATTCAAATGATTAGCAGCAAATGTCATTTCTTTTATTAGAGGTTCAACTCTTTGCAGTTCTTGTTTTGACAAATAAATTAATTCATCAAGATTTTCTTGTGTTCTGTCAAATTGATCAATTGAGTTGATGATGTTTTCAATTAAGTTTTCTTGATTTGTTTCTTTCAAAATTTGATTTATTCTGTTAGTTATATTTGAGAGACTTGATAGTTGTTTACCTGTGATAGTATCTCCCTGACAAATAATTAATTTGGCATTGCATTTTTCTGATGTAGGTTTTGCAATATTTTTAGGAATTGTCTTGTCACTAGTTTCTAAAGCAACTTGCACATCTCCTCCAAGGAAAGAATTTGTAACTACCCTCGCAAATGTTGGCCTTGGAAGAATAATTTCAGGATTATTTAAAACTATTTTTGCTTTAACTGATTCATTCGTAAACAAAATATCTTCTATAGACCCTACCAAAATTCCTCTGTAAGTAACTGGAGATTTTTCTGATAATCCGCTTGCGTTATTGAATTCTGCAAAGAGGTACCAATTTTTTGAAGATAATCTTACTCCTCTTAGCCAAAAAGAAAAAAATGTGAATATTAAAATTCCTCCTAATAAGGAAAACCCAACAATTGAATCTCGCAAGCTTCTACGCATGATTTCTAAATATCTTTGGGTTGCATTGGACCATCAAGTTTTCCATGCCTAAATTGAAATACATAGGGATCATTACTCTCTTTAAATTCATTAATAGAACCTGCCCATCTAAATTTGCCTCCATAAAGCATTAAAACTTTATCTGAAGTCCTTTCTATAGTACTAAGAACATGGCTAACCACAATAGATGATCCGCTAGCTTTATCATTTGTCTTATTAATTAAATCTTCAATTCTTGATGAGGCAATTGGATCAAGGCCGGCAGTTGGTTCATCAAAAA
>FUFK010040719.1_pt1 | contig 11724 bp, 12 predicted proteins | sample 1021851 | NCBI WGS metagenome assembly FUFK01 (sample SAMEA51879418, study PRJEB19060) | metagenome
CAGTTCGTTCAACAAAACCACTTTCGTTTAATGTATCAGTGTGGATCATCACTTGAACATCAAGATCATCTGCTACGCCCAAACAACAATCAATCGCTTGTGGNGTTGTTCCCCAATCTTCATGAAGTTTCAACGCACAAGCTCCACCTAAAACCTGTTCTTCCAAGGCTCCAGGTAGCGAGGCATTTCCCTTACCTGCAAACGCNAGGTTCATTGGTAANCCATCNGCTGACTGNAACATTCTNCCAATATGCCANGGACCTGGCGTACAAGTTGTNGCTAAAGTGCCNTGNGCTGGTCCAGTTCCACCACCTAACATTGTGGTCACACCAGAGTGAAGAGCATCATCAATTTGTTGAGGACAAATATAATGAATATGACTATCAAATCCTCCTGCCGTAACTATTTTGCCTTCACCAGCAATTATTTCTGTTCCTGGGCCAATTGTTATATCAACATTTGGTTGAGTGTCTGGATTGCCAGCTTTTCCTATTGAGTCAATCTTNCCGTCCCNCAGGGCAACATCTGCTTTATAAATTCCAGTGTAATCCAGAATAAGCGCATTTGTAATTACTGTATCAGGCGTTCCCTCAGCTCTTGTTGCCTGAGACTGGCCCATGCCATCACGAATAACTTTTCCGCCACCAAATTTAACCTCTTCACCATAAGTGGTTAAGTCTTTTTCAACCTCAATGAAAAGCTCCGTGTCGGCTAACCTTATCTTATCCCCTTTTGTGGGGCCGTACATTCCTGCGTAATCATATCTTGTAATTTTTACTGACATTAAAGGTCACCCATTACTTTACCGTTAAAACCGAAGATTCTTTTCGCACCTGACAAAGGAATAAGATTTACTTCTCTAGTTTGGCCAGGTTCAAAACGGACCGCTGTGCCAGACGCTATGTCTAGCCTCATTCCTCGCGTNCTTTCTCTATCAAAATTTAATGCTTCGTTCGTTTCAAAAAAATGATAATGGCTACCTACCTGAATAGGACGATCGCCAGAATTAGAAACTAATATAGATGTGCTCTCACGACCCTCATTTAAAGTTATAAAGCCATCTAAAGTTATTATTTGACCTGGTTTCATGAACTTCTCGCTACTTTCACAAAAATGAATATCAACACGGCGAAAATAATGCCCACTGTAGTGTAATAAAGTGAAGCACCCGTTTCATGAAAATGAAAACCTGTACTGTTGTGGGCCCATGTTGTGTTAGATATAAAAAATAACATTAAGAGAATAAAATATTTCATTTTGCGCCTATCTGATTGGATTGTGAACTGTAACTAGCTTCGTTCCATCAGGGAATGTAGCCTCCACCTGTACCTCAGGTATCATGTCTGGCACACCATCCATACAATCAGTTGATTTAACTATTGTTGCACCGTATTCCATCATTTCAGCCACGCTTTTGCCATCGCGTGCTCCCTCGACCACAGCATCACAGATTAAAGAAATTGCTTCTGGGTAATTAAGCTTTACACCNCGACTTTTTCTCTTTCGGGCGACTTCCGCTGCCATTGCTATTAAAAGTTTATCTTTCTCACGAGGTGATAATTGCATTACAGCCTCCACGTTTTTGGTAAATTTTCATCTGTCATTTTGTTAATAATCGGCACAAGCATTTGCCTTAATTCGTACCCAGTTGAGGCGATCAACCTTGCCACCAAAAAGCCCGGACTAATTAGGCTCACCCCTGATTGAGCGTTCGACTGCTCTCTTAAAAAATTCAAAAATGACTTAGCTGTCTTCGATTTAAAAATTAGAACTGCTGTTGCCGAACTACCATTTAAAACTGCTGGTCGTTTCAGAGTTTTTGATATGTCACCAGCTAATCGCGTTTTATCTAAAAAAGTGATCTTTCCGTCGACGTGTATTTCTATCTTATCTTCAAAATGTCCCGATATATTAGTCTCACCCATTGCCAATCTACCAAAAATTACTGGTTCAACGATTAGCGCTTCAGCTTCAGATGATAGTTCGACCTTTAGCTGCCGGTTTATTCTGCCTTGATCAAAAATAATAGTCTCCTGAGGGAGCCAATTAACACGTGAAGCATTTTTTACTATGACTTTATTTTCAACCACAGCAGCAGTTCCATCGCCACTTTTATAAATTCGTTCGCAGCCTTGCGTGGAAATAGTCAAATGCGAGTGATCTTCACATATTATAGAATTCGAAAACTTATCACCTCCTGTTAGCCCACCAGAGGTATTAATCATTATACATTCAAGCCCATTAGCCCGCCTGGGGAAGAGAGCCCTTGAAGATCCTTGCTGAAATAGATTCTTAATTTTACTCTGACCGCCGGCCGTCAAATGTAGTGCGCCTTTGGCGCGAGGCGGATTATCTATTGTGTTTATTCGTTCTAGATACATCTGATTTCCAAAAATTGGCAAGTATTTAAACTGACGCATTAAATTTTGGACTAATCATTGCGGGATTTGAATTTTTATAAACTTATTTAGAGATTTTTTTGCACAAATTTTGGAAAACGATTAAAATTTGATCACAATATAATGCGGAGCTGAAATACTTTCATGAAAAAACCAGTTAAATTAGAGAATCTTAATGAAAAATTTATCTCCGAAGACTTGGTGCTCCAATACTTCAAAGGAGTTGATGAAGAAGATATAAGCGCAATTCTTACGACCTTGACCAAAGATTGCGTTTTTTCAATAGAGACACATAAAATTAAATTGGTTGGGCATGAAGAAATCACAAGAATGTTTAAAAGATTATGGAAAAACCATAAGTCTGTTGAGCATAAAGAGTTTTATTTTGTTAAAGACCCTATGAGCAATCAGGTTGCCGTGAGGTTTCAGGTTAAAAACGTTCTTCTCAACGGCCAGTTTGTATTAAAATCAAACTGCAATTTTTTTACCTTAAGAGACGGTCTTTTTTCTGAAGTACGAGTTTACATGGCTGGTGAAAACACGCTGAACAAGGAGGATTGATGATCTAGTGATCAAAACCTGAAGCGGTCTTCAACATTGCTTTTAGCATGCTGCTTTTGTCTACTGGCGAGACCGGATAGGCATTTCGGCTGTGGGAGAGGCCAGAGCTTAAAAGCAGCTCTGCTTTTTTATAGGTTAGTGGTCCTGGATTAATTACGGGAACAGGCAAGTGAGACGACAAAAAACTATGTGCTTGATGCATTGTCGTTGAACCCAAAATAATAACTTCTGCATTGTCCTCGTCTATAGCCTTTTTAGCCGCAATTTCTAAAAGAGGAAAAATCTCCTCTTCTTTTCCCTCTAACAAGGCTTGATTATCAGGAGCTACATCTATTGATCTGATTGATGCTAGGGAGCTTTTGATTCCAAGATCATTTATTGTTTTTTCATAAATATGAAACCATTTTTTCCACATAGTTATTACTGAAAATTTAGAGCCAAGTGACATTGCTGTTAGCATAGAAGTCCTGCCGGGACCAATAACAGGTATTGAAAGAACTGACCGAAGAGCTGATACACCAGAGTCGCTCATAGTGTCTATGCACACTGCAGAAAAACCCTCCTCTTCTGCATCTAATCCAGCCTCTAATATACCAACATCCGCTAGCACCATGTCCGACTGACTGACATAATTTCTTGGGGCAGCTTTTACCGGTCTAAATACAAACTCAAAACCCTCACTTATATCCACAGACTTTAACTGAGCTTGCCTTGATAAAAGGTTTTCCTGTGACATTGGAAAGGGAACGATAACCAGAATTTTCTTCATAAATAAAATAAATTGTTTAAGTTAGAAATGCTATAGCAAGGACGACACGAATGATTTCTCTTGTCAACAAAACTTTCTTTATTACCGGTCTAGGAAGTGGAATAGGCTACGAAACTGGAAAACTTATCAAAAGCTTAGGGGGAAACCTAACAGGCACAATTGAAAATGAAGATCAAAAGAAAGATGTGTTAGCTCTTACCGAAGATGTTTTTTTGCTAGATTTAAATGATAGCGAAAAGCTTCAGTATTCCGTTCAGTCTTCTGCAAAAAAATATCAGGGATTGGATGGTTTAGTTGGTGCTGCTGGAATTATAAAATTAAAAACTTTTGATACAACAACCTCTCAAGAATTAGATCAGACCATTGATGTGAACCTAAAAGCAAATTTTAGACTTGCCCAATTTGCCAATCCATTTTTGAAACCTGAAGCAAGTCTCATTTTTATTTCAAGCCAAATAGGACTCGTTGGCCACGATAATGCTGCTGCGTATGCAGCTTCTAAAGCTGGGTTGAATGGTTTTGCAAAATCTATTGCCCTAGAACTTGCAGACCGACAAATCAGAGTAAACACCGTTGCGCCAGGCCCCATAATTACACCAATGACAGAAGCGGCTAGATCTGATCAAGGTCGGTATAAGCAAATAAAGAGCAAAATACCACTTGGGCGTTTTGGGAAAGTAGAAGAGGTGGCGCAAGTAATAGTATTTTTACTATCTGATTCAGCGTCCTTTATTACAGGGCAGGTGATTGTCGTTGACGGAGGTTTTACGGCAAAATAATAATTTAAATCCCAAGATAAGATTTTTTTAACTCTGCATTTTTTAATAGGTCTTTTGATAAACCGGAAATAGCAATTGATCCTTCCTCAATTACATATGCCCGATCAGCTATAGAAAGCGATTGTGTTACATTTTGCTCCACGAGCAACACAGTCAAACCATTATCACTTATTTTTTTTATCAATTCGAACATTTGCTCCACCAATAGTGGGGAGAGCCCAAGTGATGGCTCATCAAGTAATAGAAGACGTGGATCACCCATCAGGCCTCGACCAATTGCAACCATTTGCTGCTCTCCACCCGAAAGAGTGCCAGCTGTTTGGCTTATTCTCTCAGAAAGCCTAGGGAATATGTCCAAAACATTTTCTAGATTAGACGATCGATTATTCTTTCCTCTTCGATAAGAGCCCAACTCTAAATTGTCCTTAACAGTAAGGTTCGGAAAAAGCTTTCTACCTTCTGGAACATGTATTAAGCCCATATCCACTATTTCTTCAGGCGATTTATCTGATATTAGNTTATCTTCAAAAAAGATTTTCCCATCTTTTGGCTTTATCAGACCAGACAAGCAATTATTTAAAGTGGTTTTTCCAACCCCATTACTACCAAGTACGGCGACTACCTCTCCCGTGCTTATTTCCAGGGATATGTTTCTTAAAACCTCAACCATTCCATAACCAGCAGCTAGATTTTCAACTTTAACTAGGCTCATGCACCCTCCGCCATAGCTTCGGCAGCACCATGTCCCAAATAAGCTTCGATCACCTGTGGATTTTCAGCTACCGAGGCAGGGGTTCCGCTGGCAATAAGTTTGCCATCATTAAGAACATATGTTCGATCAGATAAATTCATTACAGCTTTCATAACATGCTCTATCAAGAAAATAGTTACACCTCGATCTCTTATCCCCTTAATAACCGTAACGATATCGTCAATTTCTGCTGGATTTAAACCAGCCATTACCTCATCAAGAAGAAGAAGCTTTGGATCCGTTGCTAGCGCTCTAGCTAATTCAAGGCGTTTTCTCCCTGCTACCGTTAGACCGTCGGCGCCTTGGCTTAATAATGAGGTCATACCAACAACTTCGGCAACTTCTTCAGCTTTTTTTCTCGCGCTGTCCGTCTGAGCCGTATTACTGTATGCGCCTACCATAATATTTTGCAAAGTTGTCAGGCCTGCAAATGGTTGAGTTATTTGAAATGTCCTAACCATCCCAAGCTGACAAATTTGGTGAGGCTTCAGACCCACTACAGAGGCTTTTTCAAAATTTATTTCACCTTCATCTGCTTTTAAAAAACCCGCCACCATAGCAAATAAAGTTGTTTTACCTGCCCCATTTGGACCAATAAGTGAAACAATTTCCTTTTCTTTTACCTCCAAATCGACTGAAGAAACAGCTACCAAACCTCCAAATCTTTTTGTTAAATTATTAACGCTCAGCAATTTAAGGTTCCTCACGAGATCGGTTTTTATCAAGTGAACTAGACACTGATTTTTTTTCTTTTTTCTTGAAAGCACCAATCAGGCCATTTGGAAGATAACCAATTATAATAATTAAGATCAAACCATATACAATTAAACTTAGCCCTGGAGTGTCGATAAAATGTCGAGCTATTTCATTGACCGTATGCAAAACAAAAGCACCTACCAGCGGTCCGAAAATTGTGCCCATACCACCAACAATTGTCACTAAAAGCATCTCAACAGAAAGATGTATAGAATATGCTATTGGTGGATCGAGATAGAGATACTTCTGAGAGTAAAATGTTCCAGCGGCTCCCCCCATAGCGCCCATAATCATAATCGCGTAGATCTTGCACCTTAAGGTATCTATCCCCAAAGCTTCGGCTGCATCTTCATTTTCACGAATGGCCACTAGTTGAGCACCAAAGCGCGAGCTCTCCAGCCAATATACAATAGCTATGGAGATAAACATTAGAATTAGAGCGAAGTAGTAGAAGCCAACTGGAGTTTCAAATTGCAAATTACTAAGGCCAGGGGCATAGGTAAGAAAAAGACCAACGCCTCCACCTGTAAATTCCACAGAATTGGCTAAAACCCTTAATAATTCTGCAAAAGCGAGTGTTATCAAAGCAAAATAGGAACCTTTGAGGCCGGATCTGAAAGACATGTACCCAACTACCAAGCCTAAAAAAGCTCCACCTATAATCGCTAGAAAAATTCCAAAAATAGGGGGAAAGCCGAAGGTGGTTAATAGAATTGAAGACACGTAGGCACCAGTCCCAAAAAACATAACACCACCAAAAGAAAATTGGCCAGCATATCCGCCCAATATATTCCATGACTGACCCAAATAAGCAGTAAAAAATATCAGTGTGAGTACATCAATATAAAATCTGCTAGTTATAAAATAGGGCAAGATAATAAGCGCAAGAGCTCCTAATAGCAAAAAAGACAGATGGCTTCGCAAGTTAGACATCATACTTTACTCCCGAAGAGCCCAGTGGGTCTGAATATCAAAATAAGAATAAAAATTAATGAAATTCCAATTTGTCCAAGGCTTTCACCTAATAAAAGGCCACCTACTGATTCCGTAATTCCTATTATAAATCCGCCAACAAGGGCTCCCACCACACTGCCCATACCGCCCAATACGACAATAGTAAAAGCGACCAGAACGAAAATGTTACCTGTGTAAGGGTCCACGTAAAATATAGGAAGCATCATGCAACCAGCAGCGCCCAAGCAAGCTATACCAATTCCAAATGTGACAGCAAAAATATGCTCTACATTTATGCCAACCAATCTTGCACCCTGCCTCTCCTTCGCAACCGCTCGTATTGCACGGCCCATATCAGTGAGGCTCATAGCTGCCCAGAGAACAGCGCACATAAATAAGGCCGCAATAAATGATATAACTTTTGGATATGAAAGATACATAAAGCCCAAATCAAAGGCTTCAAAACCGTACGATAGATTTACAGTTTGCTGATCTCCACTAAAGAAAAACAGAGCCCCGTTCTCAATAATAATAGATAAACCTAAAGTAATCAGAAGTATATTTTGGTCTTTGCCCTTTGCTAGAGGCCCTATTCCATACCTATAAATCANGTAGCCAAANATGCCCGCACAAGGCGTAACTANAAGTATAGAGAAATATGGATCGATATTAAATAAATGAAATAGGAAAAATGCTGCGTACAAAGCCAACATTAGCATGGCGCCATGCGCAAAATTTATGATGTGTAAAACACCATAAATTAGGGTCAGACCCAAGGCTACAAGTGCATAAATAGCTCCATACATAAGACCATTGATAATAGCAGCAGGAAGCATAGAAAGAGAGGCTGAAATCATAGAAAATTTGCCTGTTATTAGAATAAACAGGCAGTCTAGGGACCGCCTGTTTGTATAAACTTATTACGTACGAGGAAAAACTGCTTTGGCTGAGGCATACTCAGAAGGAGCAATAATTTGCACGTCGCCTTTTTGTGCCTGAATGGCAACGGCTCTTGATCCCATATTTTGGCCATTTACCATCTCAGTTTTGCCGTAAGGCATAAAATCAACATCAATTGTTGAGGCAGCAAGAGCAGCATTTACAGCTTCTTTATCTGTTGTACCTGCACGCTCAAAGCCATCAGCTAAGAACATTACTGACATGTATGCGCAATAGACTTCAAACGTGAAATAATTACCATCAGCTTCTGTTCTAGCTCTCATTGCTTGCCCTGAAGCAGAACTTGGATTGTACCAGTGGTTCACATCAATCATATTTTCAGCAATCTGCGGCAGGTCATCAACAAATTTAAAGTTGAAACCCCCACCCAAAACTGAATAACTCGCCATGAAATCAACCCGCTGCTGACGCAATGTTTTTGCTAGCAATACGTACTCACCAGGATAGTTAATCGGCATGACTATATCAGGTTTAGCAGACTTTATTCTTAGAGCCACGTTGTCAAAGTTACGTGTTGGGTTTGCGTGCTTAATAGTATCAATGACTTCAATATTATGTTCTTTCAAAGCTGCAGTCATAAGTTTGGCTGTGCCAGACCCAAATTCTGATTCTTCATGAACGATGATAACTGTTTTGGCCGGGCTACCCGCTAGACGGTTTATCTCACCCAAGTTAGTAGCCGCATCGCGCGCTATTCGACCATAGCCATCAGCCATGCGAAAAACATTTGGAAGTCCGCGCTGAACAAGCTTATCAGAAACCCCAACATCTACTGAAAAAGGAATATTATACTTAGCGGCTGCGGCTGAAGCGGCAAGGCCAACGGCAGATTGATAGCAACCTTGGATTGCATGAACGCCAGCTTCATTCATTTTTTCCACTTCTGCAGCACCAATTTCAGGTTTTGTCTGCGAGTCCCCTAAAAGTGCTTCTAGCTGGGCTCCACCCATAGACTTTATTCCACCAGCTGCATTTATATCAGCTATGGCCATTTGGGCTCCATACCGAAGCTGAGCAGCTGGATATGCAGCCCAACCAGTCGCTGGATGAATTAGACCTATTTTTACATTGCTTGCTGCTTGAGCAATCCATGGCGTTCCAACACCAGCGGTTAATGCGACAGTTGCAGCTGTGCCTCCCAAAAAATTACGTCGAGAGGTATTCTTTTTTAAAATTGATTTATTCATANTTTTCTCCCTTCAATTTTATATTTTTTTTAAGAACTNTTTNGTCTTTAATTAAAGTAAANGATNATATGTAAAGATTAAGCAAGCTTTATTGTTTACAGCTTGAATTTAAACAAACTCTAAAAGGTACAAAAATGGAGAGCACTGTTACAAAATTTGCTAATTTCATTGAGAAATCAGCAGATATTGAAATCCCAGATTCAACACTACACTCAGCAAAGCTAATTGTCGCAGATTGCCTAGGTGCGATAGTTGGAGGTATGGCAGAGCCCGAAATTCGCATGCTTGCCGAATCTAACGGCGAAAACCTTTTTGAGATTTTAGATAATAATAAAAAAGCTACTGATGAAAGCATAAGCTTCTTATTTGGTACGGCCGGAACAGTTTTAGAAATGGATGAGGGGCACCAATTTGCAAAAGGCCATCCTGGTATGCATGTTTTTCCAGCGCTTTTGGCGGCAGCAAGAAACAAAGGATGTTCGGGAGAAGAATTTTTAAGGGCTTTTATAATTGGATACGATGTTGGAGCCAGAATAGGTTTGGCTTCTAACCTTAATCCAAAAATGCACCCACATGGAACTTGGGGTGGTTTAGGAGCTGCGGCAGGTCTAGCGGTATTGAATAAAATGAACGCTCGAGACGCCAGCGAATATCTCAACATAGTTTCCAGCCTCACATTAGCAACTAGCAGGAAAACCATGTTGGAAGGCGCTACCGTTAGAAATTCATATACTGGAATTTCAAATAAAATGGCGCACGTCGGCCTAGTGTTGCTGAGAGCAGGTTTCACTGGTGAACAAGATGGTATCAAATCGATCTTTGATGGTGTCGCTTCAAATAAATTTGATGATAAAAGTGCAGTTGAATTACTGGGGAAAAGGTTTGAAGTTAGTAGAAATTATTTCAAACTTCATGCTTGCTGCCGCTATAATCATGCNGCCTTAGATGCCTTATGGAAAATTATCGAGCAACACAGTGAAGTTAAAAACATAAATCAAATCAAAAAAATTGAAGTCCAAAGCTATAATCTTGCTGCAGAACTTAACGATCAAAACCCACGTAACGTCCTAGCCTGTAAATTCTCTATCCCTTTTGCAATATCAACGACTTTGGTAAATCTAGATTCTGGGGTTTTGAGTTTCACAGAGATTATGCGGACTAACAAAAATATTCAAAACCTATGTCAAAAGGTCACTATAGTTGAGGATACGACTATGACAGAAAAAACTCCTGACCTAAGACCAGCTGATGTCTATGTTCTAATGGAGAATGGATCCACTTTTAAAGCACAGGTCACAACCAACAGAGGCGATTGGCAGGATCCATATTCTGAAGAAGAATTAAAACAAAAATTTATCAGTCTCACGACAAGACTTTGGTCACAAAAAAAAGCACTTAATGTCTACTCAAAATCTATAAAGCTAGAAAAAATACCATTAGATGATCTAATAAACAGCATAATTAATTGAATTTAACCCACGCACGAGCTTAAAATCTAAAATGAAAGCTACGGATTTTTAAAGTCTGGCTTTAAAAAACAGAAAATAGGGACGTTTTGAATGCCAGACCAAACACTACTTTTAAAAAATGCTGATGTTTTATGTACAATGTCAGAGCCAGGGGAAAATGAAATCAATATTGAAAGCGAAATTAAAGGTGGTGGGCTTTTTGCGCGTAATGGTATTATTGAAGCGGTTGGAGAAAGTAGCTCTCTGCCCCAAATAGCAGATACAATCATTGACATGAAGGGGCATGTTGTAATTCCAGGAATGGTCAACACCCATCATCATCTGTTCCAAAACTTAACACGCGCGGTGCCTGCAGCACAAAACTCAGAACTTTTTAGCTGGCTGAAAACACTGTATCCTATTTGGAGTAATATTGGACCAGAGCATGTTTACTGGTCAACCGCTTTAGGCCTGGCTGAACTAGCTTTGAGTGGATGCACAACATCTTCTGACCATCTGTATATTTATCCCAATGGTGCTAAGTTAGATGACTCTTTATCTGCAGCATCAGACATTGGCGTCAGGTTCCATGGAACAAGAGGATCAATGAGTATAGGAGAGTCGCANGGCGGACTGCCACCTGATAGTTTGACAGAGAAAGAAACTTATATCCTCTCAGAAAGTCAAAGATTAATCGAAACATATAATGATAATAATCGTTATGCCATGCAGAGGATTGCACTAGCACCCTGCTCTCCATTTTCTGTAAGTATAGATTTAATGCGAGAAAGCGCTGAGATGGCGCGTTCTTATGGGGTGGGTTTACACACTCACCTTGCGGAAAATGTAGAAGATATAGAGTATGGTCTTCAACAATTTGGGATGCGGCCTGGCGAATATATTGAAGCTGTCGGATGGACTGGAGACGATGTTTGGCATGCCCATTGCGTTCAGCTTAACTCAGAAGAGATTAATTTATTTGCAAAAACAGGAACAGGTATCGCGCATTGTCCCTGCTCCAATATGCGACTTGCGAGTGGAATAGCCCCCGTTAGGCAAATGTTGGATAATGGCGTAAAAGTTGGCCTTGGTGTTGATGGCTCTGCCTCTAATGACAGCGGAAACATGTTGAATGAGGCCCGCCAAACTATGCTTTTACA
>FUFK010043118.1_pt1 | contig 11722 bp, 21 predicted proteins | sample 1021851 | NCBI WGS metagenome assembly FUFK01 (sample SAMEA51879418, study PRJEB19060) | metagenome
GATCAGATGCTGCATTAGCTATATTAGATCCATTTCTTCCAACAGTCAATGCGTTAGAATTAAAATCGTAACCTTGATCTACGAATGAGACTTCATCTCCTGTAGCAGGAGACGCTGGAAGCGTGATTGTTACACCCCCACCATTTGTATTTACTAAAAGTTGAGCTCCAGCTTGAACTGTTTCTGCTGCTGAAACTGCTCTCCAGTTTCTTTGCTCAGATAATTTTACAACATTTGTACCATCAGAATATAATACATAGTTGTTTCCTTCACATAAAAGTACACCTGTACCTGATGATGTTTTAAAAGTTAAAGTGTTTCCTGCATGATCACATGCGTTTTGCACGTGATAAACTTTTTCAATCGAATCTGGAATAGATACTGTTCTGTTAGCTGCTAAAGTTCCTGTTAATTTAATAACATCATTTTTACCATCGGATAAAGCACCATTAGTAAAAGTTAAAGATCTGTTAGCGTTAGTTAAGTTAAAAGTTGTAAAACCACCAATAGCTTGTTCTAAAATAAGTAAGTTTGTATTTGTAATTTGACCCCAAGTTCCCGAGTTTTCACCGGTTGCTTGTACTGTAAGTTTTAGGTTAGCAGATGTTGAATTCGCCATTTTTTAATTCCTTATACGTTCATTTTATTAAAAATATGAGTTTCTGTCAAACTCATTATGCAGCCACCTCTTGCCATCCTGGAGGTGTTATAGGCGCTGAACCTGTATTAACTTCGTTCCAGATCAAAGCACTACCAGATCCTTGGTTCATAGTCAAGTCAAAACCTGTAACTTGTACATCAACATGAATTAATATGTTAAATGCTGAAGAAAGCCTTGCTTCTACTGGGAAACCTGTGAGAGGAACTTCTTGACCAGGGACCGCTGTAACGGTTCCTAATCCAGCTGTCATTGGAATACCTGAAGGAGTTGCACCTGCTCCAGCTCGACCTACAGCCGTTCCTAAATTTGCAACCATTGCTTCTCCGATAATGTTTGCATCCGGAGCTGGATCTACATTACCAAGAGTTGCTTGAGCTACGTTTAAAGTATTAAGAGTTAAAGTGGCCGTACCAGTAGCTGCTAATGTTCCAACAGCAGCTGTCATTGCAATACCTGTTACATCAACGTTTGCAAACTGACCTTCAACTCCCCATGCATTAACATTCCAACCTTGTCTACCCCAACCTGTTTGGTTAAACGCGTCTACAGTTCCAAGACCCATAGACATTGCAATACCTGTAGCCATTGCATCAGGNCCAGCNTCAGCTGTTCCTTCGGCTGCAGTTAATGCANTACCTGTTGGAAATACTTTTGTTTGAATGTCAATGGTTGNAGAACCAAGAGCAGTTGTAATAAGTTGATTATTATTTGTAGATGGACCAGTNGATACNTCNATAGATGCTACAACACTTCCTAAAGTAGCTGTAACTGCATCNCCNGTTGCAATAAACGTGCCTGCAATACCCCAAGCTTGTTCATTCCAACCAAGTCTACCCCAACCAAGATTAATTTCACCAACAGTTGTTTCGTCACCTAAGGACGCACTAAGGGCAATACCCGTAAGCGTAAAAGTCGGGTCTGCTAAATCATTCCATTGGTTTTGACCCCAGACACCGGCACCCCAAGTTCCTGATCCACTCATAGGAGTTTACCTCCTACGATTAACCAGAGATCCTTAGAATCGCTGCTGTTGATGTATTAGCTGGAAACTGAATTGTGAAAACTCCAGATGTAGCTGTTTTATCTGCTCCAAAATCTAAAACTGCCACCGCTGCATTTGAGAACGATGTGTTATAGATTAATGCTCCTCTAGCAGTAATAGTAACGTTCGTAAACGATCTGTCTGCGAAGTCACATCTTGCTACACCAGCCGTAATTGAAGTTGCATTAGTTAACTAATTTTCCACCACCTGCTGTGTATTGTCCAGAGTTTGGAACTTCATTAGTAGGTGCGCTAGTTAACAAAGAAGTTGTAGCTGAGTTTAGAGTTGCTGAAGAAGTATAAAGAGCTATTTTAAAAATATCACCAGAAGGTGCTGCTGTNAAATCCATATCACCATCTAATAATTGTTTTTTAAAAGAGTTTGCAATTGCTTGTGTTATAGCCATGTTTATTTTCTCCTATTTACCTATACGAGGAACACCACTTTGATATTCATCTCGTCTTCTTCTTCCCATTTGTTCTATTGAGAAGCCTTCTATCGCTTGTTTATACTTTCCTTCGTATAATTGCAAGAGATCATTTGGCCCTTTTAGAAAACCATATGCCTCAACTAGACATGCATACAAAAGTCCGTTGGGAAATTGCAGACTTAAATATGTAGTAGAAACTGTACTCGATAATCCAGCAGGTTTCAAGATATAATTTAACTGAATTGTGTAGGTAGCATCTGGAGTTGGAGCAACCACGACTGTATTTTCATCCCAGTTACTGTAATATTTAGGCACTCCTTGAGAGTTTAAATTATTAAATTCAGACATAAAACTAGTATCCCTGTATTGTAAAAATTCTCTATTGTCAGGATTAGCTGTGCCATCAGAATCTACGATTTGAGCTGATCTAATTACTAGTAAGTTCTCAGGTGTATCTATAAATCTTGTGCCTGCAATTAATTGAGCAGTTACATATCTTCTATTATTATCAGAATCTACATCTCTTAAAATTCTAAATTCTGCATCTTCAATAAATCCATTTATAATCGTGTCAGTTAAAACTGTGCTTGTAACTTCTGTGTAATCTCTAATTTTTTGTACTAATTCTGTGTAAGTCATTATGTTATTTGTATCATACCTCCCATACCTATGCCATGAATATAACATGCATAGTAATAAGTTCCTGCAACAGATGGAGTCCATTCTAGATATCTTTCACTTGCAGCATTAAAAGTTGTTGTGTTTGTATAATTTGATTCACTACTAGCACCATCTAAATAATAAGAAACATTTGAAGATACTATTCCAGATCTTAAAGTAGCTAAGTCTGTAGAATTAGAAGTTGTAATAAATAAAGGGTGATTATCATTACTACTATTATCTTGTGAAAATTTAATTACACTATCTTTAGGTATTGATAAACTCATATCTCTTGATGCATCAAGATAAAAAGCATTCCCTGTTCCACCTACAAGGTATAAAGTTCCTGTAGCTACAGTAACCGCATAATTTACTGCGGGAACACCTGCTATAACTTGACCTAAAGATATGGAAGCTTCTCTTCTACTATTTATTTGTCCCGGATCTTCAGGAACCATACTACCACTACTTAAATCTTGAAATGCAAAATCTCCAGGTAATGTTAAATTAGCTATCATGTTTCCACCACCAATTTGATTAGATGGAAAGTTTTGAGGTCTTGCTTGTTCTAATCCTTGTGGATCAGCTACAAAAGGTTTTGGCTCTAATTGTGGTTGCTTTGGTTCGTATTCTGATACATGCACAAACGCACCATTCCATTCAGTAACCATTTCTCTCCACGGAAATGCTTGACCACTTCTATCTGATATTGCTAATGCGTATTTTCCTTTTGCAAATTTAGACATTATCTTTTACCTCCGGGTCCTAAAGGCTTTCCAACACTTCCACCCATAGCATATTCTCCAGGTTGATATCCTTTTTCTTTTAATCTTTTTTCTAGTTTAGAAAAATCTCCTGTGTCTAAAAAATCTACGTATAGATCCATTAACTCACTATCGTTTGTGCTTTCAATAAAATCTTTAAAACTTCCGTATTCCATAATTATATCTCCGGATAATAAGTTTTAGGTGAAATGTAAACACTTGCTGGTGATCCATCTTCTGTTAATGCTCTTTGTAATTCATCTTCATAAATTAATTTCATTTCTTGAGTTCTCTGTGGTGCTTTTTTCATAGCCATGTAGTAAGCTAAGCCCGCACACATACATGGTACAAATCTATTAACTACATCAGCTTCGTTAGTATATTTACCTGCGTCTTGAATTCTTTTAACATAATAAAAATAAATAAAATTACCTGCTTGTGTATCTCCAGGTGTTAAATATAAAGTAATTGTAACTTTATCTATAAATCTTTGTACAAAATATTGTGATGGTTGACCTGTAGAACTTTTATTAGAAAAAGCTTGATATTGTGATCTGTTAATTTTTGAAAGTGGTGTGTCTACATCACTTGTGTTTCTAAAACTAGCTTCAAGAATATCTGAAACCATATCAACAAAATTTGTAACTGCATCTCCAGATGAATGTCCTGCAGCTGTAGTATCGTCTGCTCCTCGACCAGATGCTTCACAAATTATATTATTTCCAGAAATAGAAGTATAAATAATCACTTCAGAATTAATTCTAATCTTACCTGTAGCATTCATGTTTTTTGTAGAAGCCACAGGAATAGTTGTAGCAGCAGCTGAAATACCAGATGTTAAAGTTGTAGTTATTCCGTTTGCGTTTCCGTCAGAAGGTGATCTAAAAATTGTATATTCGTTTTGACCAGATGCAAGTGTAATTGCAGTCCTTGCTACTTCCCAAAAATGCAGACCTCTGTTGTCCCATTCTTGAAACATTATATTTAAAGAACGTCTAGCTGATCTTAGATCATTACCAGAGTAATCAAAGAATCCTAATCTTTCAAAAGACTCAGTTATAATATCATCGATCGAGAGAAATTTCTCGAATGTACTTGTGCCTGAAAAAGCCACGTAAACCTCCTACGAGTTNNTTCCGCCACTATGAAACACAGTTANNTTNGTAACCTGCTCTGTNGTNAAAACAGAATTAAGATTAGTTTTAAATAAAATAGGTGTAGGGAAAATTACAGTTTTAGTTTCCACTACTGGACCATGATCTATTTTAACTTTGGAAGTTGTTCCATCTTTTAATTCTATTACTCCTCCAGTTGCTGTTCCAACATAATGTATTCCGTAAGCTCTAGTTCTACCCAGTCTGAATAGTTTTAGTTTCAGTAGTTACGTTAGTCGCCACTCCATCTTGTGATGATCCAAATGTTGTCATTTATATTTTCTCCTTAAAATTTTATGTGGGCCCGAAGGCCCACACTAATTATTTATTACGCGTCTGCGAATGGTGTTTCAATTGTTCCTGAACCAATTAATAAAGAATTGTGAACAAGATAATTAGCTGTATCGATAGCAGTTACTTGAAGAACTGAACCAACGATACCACCTTTAACAGTACCATCCAAAGTTATAACATCATTAGTTGCACCTGGTACGAAAGCTTTTTTCGAACCATCATTAACAGCAATTATAACAGCACCTGTAAATTTATCAGTACCATCTGTTTTGATGTCAAGATCAGTTGCTAAAGTTTCAACATAAAAATAGAAACTTGCACCAATGTTGTTTAAGTTATTTGGATCACTTCCTGGTCCTGCAACANCAGAATCTGCAGTCGTGTTGATTGAAGGTAAAGTAAACTTACCATCAGCATCGTTTAAAAGCAGAATTCTACCAGCGTGCTCTTGCACACTTAAAGTTGTGTCCGCAGTTAGTGATTTAGTCATTCCTGGTCCTAAATTGATAAAACCGTTTTTCGATCTTACCGGACCATCAAATGTAGTATTTGCCATAGTTGTATCCTCCTAATTTACGTTCATGTAGTCTTTAGGCCGTCGACTATACGCGTCTACACGAACTTATATGTATAGTGATTAATTTATATACTAGATTTTAGTAGAGTGCAAGAGAGCCTACGGTGTGAATTGAATTTATTCAACGATGTAGCTTTTTATTAAGTAGCTACAGAAACTTGTGGTGCAGCGTCATCAATTTTATTAGCTAGATGCTCTTTTTTAGCTTCTGCTAATTTTATATGGCTAATTACTTCTCTGACTCTTCTGTCAATCTTAACCATATTGAGAGTATATCTACCCTCTTTAAGATGCTCCTGCTCCCATTCTAGATCCAGACCCTTTTTCTTTGTGTAAAGGTCGTTCAGATGTGTTTGCATTTGCTCCATCCATAACCTCCTCATAGGTTATTCTGTTTATCTTGTTATCATAAGATATTCCAAGATATTCCCAAACTATACTTTTTTCTCCTAACTTGTCAAGTATAGCTTTTTCTAGCGAGGCTGAGTTATCTTCACATGTAACAGTGAATTGACCATAGTGGTCATAAGCCCAGATTTTTACTAGAATTGTAGTCATTATTCTTTCTATCTTTGAAATGAGGCGGGATTATGTCCCGCCTCAAATATTTTATCTATTAAGCACCTTCAACGCCAAAGATACCTCTGTAGTCAGAGACACCAAATTTGTATCTCTCTCTAGCTTTGTATCTTACGTTTCCAGTATCGAAGTCACCTTCCATCGCTGTTCTGATAGGTGTTCTTTCGAAGTACTTCATACCATTAGGCACATCAGTGATAATGTAGAACGCATCCGTGTCAGTTAAAAAGTTATTAACTCTGTAACCTTGTGGAATCATTCCCATTGACGCGATTGCGTTAATGTCATTATCAGCAGTTGACGTTCTACCTTGAGACTTCATAAGTCTTTCAGCAGTGAATTGAAGTTCACTTGGAACGATCATTTTAACACCTCTTGCAGCAATTTTTAGACCTCTTTCGTCTGTCATTGCAGCAATATCGATTAATGATTGCTCTAATGAAGTTTCATTCAAGTCAGCTTGAGTTGCTAACGTGTTTGATACAGTGCCCGCGATTGTTGGGTGAGCAGTGTTAAATAAAGAAACACCGTCTCCAGAATCAAAATTATCCGTAGTTGGTAAACCTTGGATAAGCGGATCTACTGCTTTGATTTGTTTAGTATTCGCCATNGATCTAGCTAATGCTTTTGTATATCTAGACGCAAGTCTNTCATACAAGTTNTCCTCGATCGCTTCTTCAGTGATCGCGAANGCAAGCGCAACNGTTTCCATAGTGTATCTAGCTGTGTAAGTNTCTTGAGCATTGTCAAAANNNACNNCAGAACCTTCNGGTTTAACTGCNGCATTTGCAAAACCAGATAACATAACTTCTTCTTCAAACGCCCTGTCTGAAGTTTCTGTTACGTATATCTCAGCATGCTGATTCTCATAACGTTTGTATTCCAGTCCGAATAGTGCATTCAGGCCTGGTTCTAGTTCTTTAACTAGTTGTCCTCGTGATATAGCCATGTTTTATCTCCTATTCTCGCTATTATATACCGTTATTTTTTGCGTTATACAGGTGCTCGTTGATCATGACAACAAAGTTTAAGTTAGCTGCGCCAACTGTATTGTTCTCTACATCAGTTGAGATACCTGTTACTTTTAATTGAGCCGTACCAGTAGTAGCTGAACCGTGATTAAGTTCCGATTTAGAAACGTTATTCGCAGAATCTCCAGCCGTTACTTCGATGTTGTAATTGTTGAACACATCCGACTGCGCGTGCGCAGAAGTTTTGTTCGACTGAATTTCAAATCGTTCGTACGGATCATCAGCCACGAAAGCTTTGATATCACTAGCCGCGATTGAACCCGGATAGTTGTTAGCAAACGTAGGCTTACTTGTTGTTGGATCAGTGTAAAAGACACCATTGAGTGATCCAAGAAGGAAAGCTTCAGAAGCTGCAGCCTGGTGAATTGTACCAGCCGCTGTTGCTGAAACCGCATCTTGGAAGAAGATCTGAGTAGTATCACCTGATGATATACTGTATTCTCCTAAACCCTGGTTGTCTCTATTCTGACCGACTTTGCCAATAGCTCTTAAGCCAAAAGCAGCGTCTTTGTTTGTTTTTGCCATAGAGGCCTCCTATAATATGTACCTGCCCCGAAGGGCCTCCAGTACGGGTTTATGTTATCTCGATGGTTTTGAATTCCTAATTAGGATTTCTTTGAGCCACCAAAAGTAACACGCGATTGTCTATCAATATTGATAGGCATGCTTGGGTGCTCTTCCTTCATAAGATCGTTGTCCATTGCTTCGACTTTTTCTTTATGCTGTTTAGCATAATAATCTTGTCTTTGCTTCGCGATCTCTTCCGGTACCCTAGCGAGCACTAGGCCGCCAACACCGATCACTCCCTTGTATTTGCCATCTTCGACAACTGGATAATCNCCATCAGGATATTCATCAGCTCTTACTAATTCATATCCGGATCTTATTCTTCCTTGGATATTTTTTGTATCCTGGAATCCTAAAGACTCAGCTCTTAACCACCTATGTCTAAAACCTGTAGGCGCAGGGGGTGCATCTAATGCAGATGGTGGAGTCCAAACTTTTTTATGAGATGTTTTTTCTCTTGTTTGACTCGCACGTGAGGTTTTTTTATCATTTTTAGTTTCCATATGCTTAAGCCTCCTTCGTGATATTTAGTTGTTTCGCATATTCTTCAAGTGGCACACCTAATTTTTTAGCGATTGCTACCTGTGATGGTGTGAGCCTCACAGTTTTGCGACCNGATNTNGTACTTCGCTTCGCTGAAGCTACTGTNTGTACNGGANNNGGTCGTNTATTTTCTCCCGAACTATCATTATTAGCAAATTTGTGCGGGAATTCAAGTCTTATTCTTTTATCTATTTCAGAATAATACTCATCACTTGATGGGTCAAAACCTTCCTGTTCTGTCAACTTTTTATGAAGATCAAAAGCAGTGTAAGTCATAGCAGAATCCTGACCAAACCACGTGTTTTTATCAGCCCACGCGCTTGCTTTAGGATCTGGTGTTTCTTGCCCTACCGGTCTTCTTTGTAAGTTAATTTCAGGAGCAGGTTTTTCCTTTTGTTGTTTTTCAAAAGCTGCTTGAGCAACTTTAGTTTCTTCAAGTTTAGCTTTTTTATAGCCTAACTCAGATATAGAAGCTAAAGCCTCTGATTCAGCAGTAAGATCATTTGCTTCTCTTGCTGCTGCTAGTTTAGCTTGTGCAGCTGCTACACCTGATTTAATACTCTCTTCTGTTACAGCAACAAAGTCAGGTTGTAATTTAGAAAGTTTACCCTCAGCATCTTTTTGTTTTTTTAAAACGCTTTGAGCATAAGTTAGAGCTTCTTCTTTTTGACGCTCTGCCTCTCTCCATTTTTTAGTTAACTTTGCTATCCTTTTCTGTACACTATCAGAGTACTCTTTTAATTCTGTATCATCTTTCTTTTCTTCTAACTTAGTTTCTCTTTCATTTTCATAAGTTTTATCCTCTGATTGTTTTTCTTCAACCACAGGTCTTACTGTTGACTCTTCAACTGGAGCCTCTTTCTGTTCTACAATATCCTCTTCTTTTGTTTCAGGAACATCGACATCCATTGCTGGACCAGAGGTATCGAGTTCAACTGTTTTTTTCACTTCTTCAGTGTCTGGCATAGTTTTCTCCTTCTATGTTTAATATTGATGAAGTATATCTTCGGGGTTATCTATTGTCGCTAATACTTCATCATCATTTAGCAATCTAACTTCACCCCCGTCAATTTGAATTCTTGATCCTGCATAACGAGCAAAAATTACCCAATCACCTTTTTTACACCAAGGTCCCTCAGGATATCTATCTTTATCATTATAACAATCTGGACCTTGAGCTAATACAAGACCACAAGTAGATCCTACTTGTTGTCTTTCTAAAGTTTCTTGTCCAAGATATAAACCACCTTTGGTTTTTTCTTTCATTTTGAAAGGAAGAATTAACATTCTCCACCCGGTTGGTACTGGTAATTTTGAAGATTCTTTTGTTTTTAAACGTTCGTAAGCGTCGACTTCTTTGTCGTTTTGCTCTTTGTTTTCTTTTTCATATTTCTCTGCCAAAGCATATTTAATCTTTGGTGTTGAGTTTGATGACTGTTCCTTTTTCATCTTTTCGCTCCTTTTCATTTAGCAGGTTAGAGATTTCCTGTAAAATTGTTAAACACGTGTGTGCTTGACCTAGCATATACTTATATTTTTCCATATTGTCAACAGTGCCGGCCATCATACTTTCACCTATGTTATGATATTTTTCTTTAACTAGTTTTTGAATTTTACTTACGATTAGTAGTTCGTCTGATTGCATCTTTACCTTTCTTAAATATTGCAGCGACTTTTGATTTACCCATAACTTTGGCACGCTGTTCTCCAACAGTTAGGATTTGGATTTTCCTCGCAAACGGTTTAGATATCTTTTTAACTTTTGCAACAGTCTTACGAGCGTCAGAAGGAGTCGCAAANTTNATNNNAACNGTATCTNTAGGATTNTCATCCGTATACAANCNTCCTNCCTGAACCTTTTGGTTTTTTACCNGTTCCTNTTTTTGGATCCGCCATTGATAACTCCTTTTAATACTTTTGCCTGACCAGCATGTGCTTTNGATGCTTTTTTNAAAGCNTTAACAACTTTTTTTATTTTTNTNTTTTTGTTGTTTAACATTTCCATCTCCTTCTAGCCTGACGTATTCGTGAGTTNGGATCATTACGAGTTTTTGCTGAAGCTCTTTTGAGCTGACCTAGTGATCTTGCGCAGTATGATTTTCTACGTTTAGCAGCTTTTGATCCTGGNTTCACTTTACCAGTCACGGCTGTTTTTAATTTAGAACCNGGGTTAAGTCTTCTNTAAGCTTTAACTCCAGCTCTTGTCATTCCAGCCCCTTTTTCAGTGGGTCTAAAATTNTTTTTNTTTCTTGCAGGCATNGTGCCTTTTGAATAANAACTTCTCACGATAACATGCCNTTGTAATATTTNACNTAAGATGGATTAGATAATTTAACTCCTCCATACTCACTNTTTATACTTTTACCCATATAACCTGCTGCATAACCTTTNGCAGCTTTAGTTCTTTTAGCAAAAGTTTTTACGTTAGTTGGTTTTGGNCCCACATTGGCAGCTGCCCGTTTCCTTGCAACGGCAGATCTTCTTTGGCCTTCTGACATNGATCTTGCTTTTGCAAGNGGGACACANTTGGGNTACTTNCTCTTCGCNTCTTTCTTTTGTTTTGAACGGCCACACTTTGCGAANGAACCATCCTTTCGCTTGCTCCCAATATCTACCCATTTTTGTTTGAACCATTTATCTAAACCGTTCTTTGCCATGTTATCTATTTGGTCTTCTTGCTTTACCAAANCCTTTTATTTGTATGCATGCTTTACCACCCATNCCNAGACCTTGTCGTCTTAGTCTTTGTGTAGCTTCAGTAAGTCCACCNCCAGCNTTGTANATTCTACCACCTTCAGCTTTTTTAGGACCTCTAAAATCTTTTCTTTTTACACCNGATGGATCTTTAATNTTACCAGCACAAATTTTANNAGCGTAGGCGTTAGCNTATGCTGANGGATACACTTTAAATTTTCGCTTCGCTGCNGCTTTACCTCTAGGACATAGTTTAGTCATTATCTTTTCCTCGCNGTTTGTGCAGCTCTTNTAAAGTTTGCTGCAGTTGGTGCACCCTTTGCACCTTTCTTACGCATCTTACCNCCACGCTTTCTTTTAGCNTGGATGTTTGCNTANANACCTNNNCCAGCCATTACTTTTTCTTTTTCATTTTGGCTTTTTTCTTTTTAGCCATNACGAATTTTTTAAGTTGTGGTGGNATAGATCCTTTTTTCATAGCTTCTCTTTTTTTCATCATAGAGCCGCCACCCATTTTTTTAACTCTNCCACCCATGGCCATTTTACCTTTACCATCAGCGGCAAAAAAAGGAACTTTTTTTCCTTCTTTGTTAGTGACCATTTTTAACTTGCCACCGTTTGCCATTTTTGTTCTTGTTCCGTAATCTTTTCTCATTTTTTTCCTCCGTTTCTAAAAATTTGAGTACCCTTTATACCATATATGCTCGCCACGACAAGTATCCACA
>FUFK010803103.1_pt1 | contig 11721 bp, 10 predicted proteins | sample 1021851 | NCBI WGS metagenome assembly FUFK01 (sample SAMEA51879418, study PRJEB19060) | metagenome
ATTGAAAAATATAAAATAACTCATAGTCAATGGGTTCCAACAATGTTCATTAGGTTTTTAAAAAGTGACCCAGAAATTTTAAATAAGTACGATCTATCGTCACATCAAATTGCTATCCACGCTGCAGCGCCATGCCCAATCGAAGTAAAAGAAAAAATGATAGATTGGTGGGGTCCTATTATTCATGAATACTATGCGGGTACCGAATTTAATGGATTTGTGGCATGCAATTCAGAACAGTGGCTCTCTCATAAAGGGACAGTTGGACAGTCTTTATTAGGCCCAATACATATTTTAGATGATAAGCAAAATGAAGTGCCTGTAGGAGAGGAGGGGACAATTTATTTTGAAGGGCCTACTGCTAACGGTTTTTCTTACCATAATGATAAAGAAAAAACTAAAGGAGCTACTTCGAAACAAGGTTATACAACATTAGGAGATATAGGATATTTAGATGATGAAGGTTTTCTTTATTTAACTGACAGAAAGGCTTTTATGATTATTTCTGGTGGAGTTAATATTTATCCTAAAGAGACAGAAGATACATTAATTATGCATCCTAAAGTTGCTGATGTTGCAGTATTTGGAGTCCCAAATGAAGAAATGGGTGAAGAAGTAAAAGCGGTGGTTCAGCCTGAGGAAATGAGTCTTGTGGGAGAAAATCTAGAAGCTGAACTTATGGCATATTGTCGGGAACACATTTCGCATGTGAAGTGTCCAAAATCTATTGATTTCAGAGAAGAGTTGCCTAGACACCCAACTGGAAAACTTTATAAGAGACTTTTAAAAGACGAGTATTGGAAAAGCTAATCAAGTTTTAATTGATTTTCGCAGCTTTCTAAAGTTTGCATAATTAAAGTATTTATGGTCATTGGACCTACGCCCCCTGGAACAGGAGTGTAGGCAGACGATCTTGAGATAACACCTTCAAGATCGATATCACCGCATTTTTGGGGATGATATCCAGCATCAATAACAACAGAATTATCTTTAATCCATTCTGATTTTATAAATTTAGGAATTCCTACAGCCCCAACAACAATATCTGCTTTTGATATTATTGATGGCAAGCCTTCTGTTTTTGAGTGACAGATAGTTACGGTTGCATTTGCATTGAGAAGCATCATTGCCATTGGTTTACCCAAAATCGGACTTCTACCGACAACAACAGCATGCTTACCACTTAAAGGAATTTTATAGTGTTCTAGCAATCTCATAATTCCATAAGGAGTACAAGAGCCATAAGCTTTTTCTAACATGGTCATTTTTCCAAATCCTAAACTCGTTACACCATCAACATCTTTATTCAATTTAATTGCATCAAAACATAACCTTTCATTAATCTGAGAGGGTGTGGGATGTTGAAGAAGAATTCCTGAAATTTCTTCATCATCATTTAAATTTTGTATTGTTTTTAGTAAATCGCTAGTAGAGGTTTCTTGAGGTAACTCAACCTTAATTGATTTCATACCAATTCTCTCACAAGCATTTCCCTTCATTTTTACATAAGTTTTTGAAGCAGGATCATTACCTACTAAAATTGTTGCTAGAACAGGAATGATTCCAGAATTATTCCTTATTTTAGAGACTCTTTTTTTAAAATCTTCTTCAGCTTGAAAGGCTAAATCTTTTCCATTTAGTATAATTGTCATTTGTTGTTATGATACCACCGCTTCAATAATAGAATATAGTTTCGGAGTGTAGCGCAGTCTGGTAGCGCGCCTGCTTTGGGAGCAGGATGTCGGGGGTTCGAATCCCTCCACTCCGACCATGCTTTTAAATACAGATTTATTATTTGAAGAAATTTTTAGTATAAAGTGATAGCTCAATCAATTACTTAATTGGAACGATTATCCTCGATAGTTTTAGCGAAGCCTCAGTTGTAAGACACTTCTTTTATATAACAAGACTAATCTTTTTCTTTTCGATAGAATATTCAGAAGATTCTCCTGGTAGCTCAGCTGGATAGAGCATCTGCCTTCTAAGCAGAGGGTCGCAGGTTCGAATCCTGCCCAGGAGGCCATTAATGGTGGGCGTAGCTCAGTTGGTAGAGCACTGGTTTGTGGTACCGGTTGTCGTGGGTTCAAGCCCCATCGTCCACCCCATTAAAGGAAAAAAATTATGTTTGGACTGAACAAGAAGAAAACTGAAAACAAACTATCTTTAAAACTAGAAAGTAAATTATTACAAGAACAATTTAGTAAAAAAATACTTCAACAGCAAAAAGATTCAAATTTAAAAGGATATCGAAAAGGAAAAGCTCCTAAAGAAGTCATAGAACAATATTACGGTGAACAAATAACCGCACAAATAATCTATGAAGAAATGGCTAATACTTTTTATAAGAAAATATCTGAAGAAAAAATATCTGTTGTAGGGCAACCAGCTCTGAACCCTTCATCTATGGATATCAAAAAAGATATTAAATTTGATGCAGTTTTTGAAGTTTATCCAGAATTTACTTTAAAAAAGTTCTCTGCTATTAAATATAAAAAACCCATTGCAACTCTGAAAGATTCTGATGTAGATAAATCTATCTTACAAATGCAAAAAAGATTAGGAAACTTAGAAAAAGTAGAAGAGGCTGCAAGCGATGGATTATTCGTCAAAATAGATTTTGAGGGATACTTGAACGACGAACTATTTGAGGGAGGTACTGCAAAAGATTATCTTATAGAAATTGGTTCTAACAATATGATTCCAGGTTTCGAAGAGGGTCTAATAGGCTTAAAAGTAAACGAAGAAAAGGAATTAGATTTATTTTTTCCTGATGACTATCATGCTGAAGATCTGAAGGGGAAAAAAGTAATGTTCAAAATCAAAATCAATGAAGTCCTTAAAACTTCACTCCCTGAGTTAAATAAAGATTTTTTTACAAAAGTTGGAATCAATGTAAATACTGAAGAAGAATTTAAAAATGATTTGAAAGGAAAATTAGAGAAAGACCTTGAAGTCTCTCTTAAAAGAAAAATAAAAGAAAGAATTTTTGATTCATTAGAAAAGTTAAATCCTATAGAAATCCCTTCAGCAATGGTTTTAGCTGAATCTGAAAATTTAAGAAAGGCTGCTGTACAACAGATGGGAATGGATCCATCTAAAATCAAAGATGAAGAATTTCCACTAGAAAATTTTACAGAAAATGCAACTAAAAGAGTTAGATTAGGAGTCATTTTAAACAAAATAATCGAAGACAATGATTTAAAGTCGGATGCAGAAGTAGTAAAAAGTTTAATTAACGAAAGATCTTCTGGTTTTAAAGATCCTGAACAATACAAAAATTGGATATATGGTAATGAGGAACAATTAAAAAATATTGAATCTTTGGCGCTCGAAGAACAAGTTACTGATCTTTTAATTAACCAATCAAAATCTGAAGATGAGAATCTAAGTTTTGAAGAAGTTATGACAATGAGTTAAATTAACCCTATGACAAACGACGTTATTAACCAACTCGTTCCAATGGTTGTTGAGCAAACTCCAAGAGGCGAGAGAGCCTTTGATATATATTCAAGACTCTTGAAAGAAAGAGTTATTTTTATAACTGGAGCTGTTGAGGATCATATGGCTAATCTTATTGTTGCTCAGCTATTATTTCTTGAAGCTGATAATCCAGATAAAGATATAAATCTTTATATTAATTCTCCAGGGGGCTCAGTGACTGCCGGTATGTCTATTTATGACACCATGTCATATATAAAACCTGATATAAGCACATTGTGTATTGGTCAAGCCTCAAGTATGGGCGCTGTTTTATTAACTGGTGGTACTAAGGGTAAAAGGTTTGCATTGCCCAATTCAAGAATTATGATCCATCAACCTTTGGGAGGTTTTCAGGGGCAAGCAAGCGACATAGAAATTCATGCAAAAGAGGTTTTGAAGATAAGAACTAAACTCAATGAAGTTTTGTCTAAACACTCTGGACAAAAAATTGAAACAATTGAAACAGATACTGAAAGGGATAATTTTATGTCAGGTGAAGAAGCCTGTGAATACGGTTTAATTGATAAAGTTATTTCAAAAAGAGAAAAATAATGAGCGATGATTTAGACACCAAAGATAAACAATTATTCTGTTCCTTTTGTGGAAAAAACCAATCCGAAGTAAAAAAGCTTATTGCTGGTCCCTCGGTTTATATTTGTGACGAATGCGTTTCACTTTGCAATGACATTATTAAAGAAGATTTATCTGAAAAAGATAGCGAGGGAACAGAAAAAAAACTTCCAATTCCTGCCGAAATTAAATCAATTTTAGATGATTATGTTATTGGTCAAGATCAAGCAAAAAAGATCTTATCTGTCGCTGTTTATAACCATTACAAAAAATTAAAAGATACTGTTAAAAAAGACGACGTTGAATTAGGGAAAAGTAATATTCTTCTTCTTGGTCCAACTGGAAGTGGGAAAACTTTACTAGCTCAAACTTTAGCAAGGCTTCTAGATGTACCGTTTACAATAGCAGATGCTACTACTCTAACAGAGGCTGGATATGTTGGAGAGGATGTAGAAAATATAATTCAAAAACTCTTGCAAAATTGTGATTATGATGTAGAAAAAGCTCAATTAGGTATTGTTTATGTAGACGAAATAGACAAAATTGCAAGAAAATCAGACAACCCTTCTATTACAAGAGATGTTTCGGGAGAAGGTGTTCAACAGGCTCTATTGAAACTTATTGAGGGCACAACTGCCTCTGTGCCTCCACAGGGTGGAAGAAAACATCCCCAACAAGAGTTTCTTCAAGTAGATACATCTAATATTTTATTTATTTGTGGTGGAGCTTTTTCTGGATTAGAAGAAATAATCAGAAACAGATCAGAAGACAAAGGAATGGGTTTTGAGGCCTCAGTTGTTAAAAATATAGAATCAAAAAATATTGCTGAAATTATTAAAAAAGTAAAACCTGAAGATTTAATTAAGTATGGATTAATTCCTGAATTCATTGGCCGTCTTCCTGTAACTGCCTCTCTTGAAGAGTTAGATGAGGAGGCATTAGTAACTATATTAACTACTCCTAAAAATTCATTGGTTAGACAATTTAAAAAGCTTTTTGAAATGGAATCTGTAGAGCTTGATTTCAGTGAAGATGCTCTGAAAGAAATAGCTAAAAAAGCAATCGAAATGAAAACGGGAGCTAGAGGGTTAAGATCTATTTTAGAAAATGTGCTTCTCGATAGTATGTACCAAGTTCCATCTGAATCGGATCTTGAAAAAATTGTTGTTGAGGCATCATCCATCAAAGAAGAATCTAAACCTTTAATGGTTTATAGAACTGATATAAATAAGAAAGAATCTAGTTAAGACTTGAAAATTACCTTTTCGGCCTCAATTAGATAGCAGAGGTTAATTATGCTTTTACCATTAGTACCATTAAGAGACGTTGTAATTTTTCCAGGAGTAGTTACCCCACTTTTTGTTGGAAGAGATAAATCAATCAATGCTTTGCAGAAATCTATGTCAGACGATAAGTCTGTAATGCTTGTTGCGCAAAAAAACCCTAATGACGAAGATCCTAGTTTAAACGACCTTTACACAATAGGTACCGTATCTACAATTTTGCAGTTGATCAAACTTCCGGACGGAACCTATAAAGTTTTAGTCGAAGGAATTAAAAGAGCATCAATTATCAATACAAAAAATAAAAAAGACTATACCGAGACGGAAGTTGATGTGCTTGATAATTCAGAAATGGATTCTGATTTACAAAAAAGTTACTTAAACACGCTTCAATCTCAATTTAAAGATCTATCCAAAACTTCAGCTAAAATCAGACCAGAAATCATTAGCCAAGTTAGATCTATAGAAAAGCTTGAAAAATTAATAGATACTCTTGTCGGTCATTTATCTTTGTCTATAGATGATAGACAAAAATTACTTGAAGAAGCAGATTTAGAAGAACGCTCTAAACTTTTGGTTAACTTATTAGAAAACCAACTTGATCTCACACAAATGGAAAAGAAGATCAGAGATCGAGTAAAAAAACAGATGGAAAAAAGTCAAAAAGAATATTATTTAAGCGAACAAATGAAAGCTCTAAAAAAAGAAATGGGCGAGGGCGATGATTCTGATGATGAAGTTGAAATATTAGAAAAGAAGATAGCTGATTCTGGTATGTCAAAAGAGGCATTAGAAAAAGTAAATACTGAATTAAATAAATTTAAGATGATGCCTCCTATGTCTGCTGAAGCATCCGTTGTAAGAGGATATATCGACTGGATGGTTAGCATCCCTTGGAAAAAGAAATCTAAAGTTCAGAAAAATATTCAAAGGGCCAGCGAAGTTTTAGAAAAAGATCATCATGGACTAGAAGAAGTAAAAGAGAGAATCTTAGAGTTTTTGGCTGTTCAAAAAAGAGTTTCTAAAATAAAAGGTCCAGTTCTTTGTTTGGTTGGTCCTCCAGGTGTAGGAAAAACCTCTCTTGGAGAGTCTATTGCAAAAGCTACTGGAAGAGAATTTACAAGAGTTTCTCTAGGTGGAGTTAGAGACGAGGCAGAAATAAGAGGTCATAGAAGAACTTATATTGGATCGATGCCTGGAAAAATTTTACAAAAAATGTCAAAAACTGGAGTAAAAAACCCTCTATTCTTGTTAGATGAAATCGATAAAATGGGTGCTGATTTTAGAGGGGACCCTTCTTCTGCTTTATTGGAAGTCTTAGATCCAGAGCAAAACCATACATTTAATGATCACTTTCTTGAAGTTGATTACGACCTATCCGACGTTATGTTTGTGTGCACTGCTAATTCTTTAGATATTCCTGGCCCTCTTTTAGACAGAATGGAAATTATTAGACTACCTGGATACACAGAAGATGAAAAACTTAGTATTGCTAAAAATTATTTGGTTCCAAAACAAATGAAAAATAACGGACTCAAAGAAAGCGAAATTAAATTTGAAGATTCCGGTTTATTGGATGCAATTAGATATTTCACTAGAGAGGCTGGCGTGAGAGCGCTCGAGAGAGAAATAGCTAAAATTTGTAGAAAAACAATTAAAAAGATTGCAGACTTAAAAAAGAAAACCATTCAAAAAGTCAATTCTAAAAACTTGGAAGATTATCTTGGAGTTAAAAAATTTGATTTTGGAGAAGCCAAAGAAAAAGACAAAATTGGTCAAGTCACAGGTCTTGCTTGGACACAAGTCGGTGGTGAGTTATTGACAATTGAAGCTGCCACTTTTAAAGGGAAAGGAAGAATAATTAAAACAGGTAGACTTGGCGATGTTATGCAAGAGTCTATTCAAGCTGCGGTATCAGTTATTAGATCTAGAGCAGAAGTTTTGGGGATTAATCCTGAGTTTTCTGATTTAAACGACATTCACATTCATGTCCCTGAAGGGGCTACACCAAAAGATGGACCAAGTGCAGGAGCAGCTATGACAACAGCGGTCGCCTCAGTCTTATCCAATATACCTGTGAGGGCAGATGTTGCAATGACAGGAGAAATTACTTTGAGAGGAGAGGTTTTAAAAATTGGCGGTCTTAAAGAAAAACTTTTAGCTGCTAGGAGAGGCGGTATAAAAACAGTTCTTATTCCGGAAGATAACGTAGGCGATTTAAGAGAAATTCCAGATAACATTAAAGATAATTTAGATATAAAACCGGTTCGATGGATTGATGAAGTTTTTAAAATTGTTCTTACTGAAGTTCCTAAGCCTTGGGTAGAAGAAAAGGACAAAAATACCAAACCTTTAAAGAAATCAAAAAATAACAAAAATAAGCTTGAAACCCATTGATATTAGTGTTTGTAGAGATAAATTTTTCTTTGCATTCGTTAAAAGTTAATATATAAAGGGAACTAAGTTTTTACATTTTATGTAATATTTTTTAAATTTATTTGGAGAGAGATTGTGAATAAAGCAGATTTAATAGATTCAGTAGCAGAGTCCACTGATATGTCTAAAGCCGAAGCAGGAAGAGCTTTGGATGCGGTTCTTGATGGAATATCAGGTGCCCTAAGTAATGGAGATCAAGTTGCATTGGTTGGATTTGGAACTTTCTTAGTTCGAGAAAGAGCTGCAAGAATGGGAAGAAACCCTCAAACTGGAGCTTCGATCCAAATTGCTGCTTCTAAGGGTGTTGGGTTTAAACCAGGTAAGGCTCTTAAAGAAAGTCTATAAATCTCTTGAGAACAAAAAACGCGTCTTTTATGGCGCGTTTTTTTTAAAAAAATTATGTCAGCATTATCAAGTATAAGGAATGGATTAACTTCCTCAGGTTCTTCAATAATAGTGGGTATTATTATTTTTGGATTGGTTGCAACATTTGGAGGATTTCTGGGCGAAGGAAGCGTTTTATCAAATAATAGTATTTTGACAGTAAATGGTAAATCAATCAGTCAAGGTGAATTTGCTATTGAATTTGGCAGAATTGAAGAGCAATTATCTCAAGGAGATCAAGATCTATCTGACGATCTAATTGAAAGTATTGTCAAAGAAAGCATTGTTTTAAAGGAATTATATTTTCAGTCTGCAGTTAAAGCTGGACTTAATATGGATGATAAAAAATTAAATAGTCTCATTAGAAATGACCCTTCTTTTTATAATGATGATTCTTTTGACATAGATCTATTCAGGGGTTTTTTATCAAGGCTGGGCATGACACCAGACTCTTTTAAAGAATACGTAAAATCAAAATATTTAGCAGTCGATCTCCAAACTATTTTGAGCAAAGATATAAATTTCAGTAACAAATTTATTCGACAATTTATAGAAGCTAACAATCAAACAAGAGATATTACATTTGAAAAAATTCTGTTAGCTGATGAGGCATTGAAAGAAAATGTTACTCAAGAGGAAATTAATGATTACTATGAAAATAATAAATTCTTATACGTCTCTCCTTTAGAAATTTCTTACAGATTACTAAATGTAAATCAAGAATTATTTGAAGATTTAGTTTTTGTTTCAGAAGAAGAAATAGAAGATGAAAGAAAAGCTATTTTGAATAACTATCAGGTTCAAAAAAAAATTAGCCACATTGAAATAACTTACAATGATAGTGACAGAGAAGAAAAGCTAGAACTAATACAAAATATCTTATTAGATTTAAAAAATGAATCATTAAGTTTTGAAAATGCTGTTCTTGAATTTTCAACAGACTTAAGTACAAAAAACAAAAAAGGGGATTTAGGTTTTACAGATGGAAGTATTTTCCCAGATGAATTTGAAAATGTAATAAAAAAACTGGAACCTAACCAGATATCCAGTGTAATTGACTTAGCAACATCTTTTCATGTTATTAAAGTTACTGAAAAAACTGACTCTACTTTCTCAAGAGAAGACATTATTGAAAGAATAACTTTCGTAAAAACGTCTGAAAAACTTAATGATTTTCTGAATTATCTAGACGAAAATATATTTATTATTGATATTGAAACTTTAACCAAAGAATTTGGTTTAAATTATGAAAATATTGCTAATGAAACTGAAGATAAATTTTTTAATAAATTTGATAGCTTAGATTTTGATGAAATTGAAGAAGGTAGTCTGCTTGGACCTTTAGAATCTGACGAAGGATATAATATTGTTCAAATAGACGACATAACTGATCAAGGATTTAAGTCGCTTGATGAGGTCAATAATGAAATAGAAAAGGAACTAAAAACTGCAAAAGCATCAAAGAAATTTAATTCTTTAGTAGAAAATTTAAAAAATAAACTTATTAATGAAGACGTAAATTTCACAAAATATTCTGAGATAAAAAGAAATAACCTTTTACTTCCTTCTGAAGTTTCTCAAAAACTTTTTTCTTTTGAAATTAGTGAAAATGATATCTTTTCAGTAACTTTAGACAGCGGCGATGCTTATGTAATTAAACTAGATAAAATAAACGAAAACAAAGGAGTAGTATCTTCTGAGGACATAGATCAAGGTAAGAATTATTTGACGACTGTTTATCAGGATATCATCAGAGAATCTTTTATTAACGAGCTAAGAAAAAGTTCATCGATTAATTAATTTCTGTCAAATCTCCCATTGCCGTAATGTTAAAGCCTGCATCGACATAAAGGATTTCTCCTGTAATGCCACTCGCCAAATCAGAACATAAAAATGCTCCTGCATTACCAACTTCCGAAATAGAAATATTTCTTTTTAAAGGGGCTCTCTGGGCATTATAAGTTAGCATTTTTTTAAAACTCTTAACTCCAGATGCAGCCAAGGTTTTTACTGGTCCAGCGGATATCGCATTTACTCTAATACCTTGAGGACCTAAACTATTGGCTAAATACCTTGTAGTAGACTCTAAAGCAGCTTTTGCCACTCCCATAACATTGTAGTTAGGTAAAGTTCGCTCAGCTCCTAAATAAGACAAAGTTAATAAGGAAGCGTTTCTGCCTTTCATCAAGGAATTTCCGGCTTTAGCTAAAGCAGTAAAACTATAAACGCTAATATCATGAGCTATTTTAAATCCTTCCCGAGTGGCTGCTTCTATAAAATCTCCATCCAATTCATTTGTAGGGGCAAAGCCCACTGCATGTACTATTCCGTCTAAATACCCCCATTTATCTTTAATCACATCCATCATATTAGATATCGATTCATCGTTTGATACGTCACATTCAATATAAGTTTCACAATCCCAAGTATTTCCAAGTTTCATAACTTTGTCTTTAAGCCTTTCGGATTGATAAGAGAGAATCAACTCTGCACCCTGGTTATGCATAGATTCAGCTATACCAGAGGCAATTGAAAATTTATTGGCTACTCCAACTATTAATATTTTTTTTCCTTCTAAGAAACCCATAATTAATTTTAGCATGATAAAATTTTCTATATTTCCTTAGTTATGCCTCATATTAGAAATTCTTTTATAGTTCTTTTAATTTTTCTTAATTCATTGATTATTTATACTCAAGAAATCCAAGAGGAAATTGTCGTTACCGGTTCTTTTACAAAAGAAATTCAAGCTTCTAATCCTATTTTTACTTCATCCATTGATGATATAAATAAAAGAGGAACTTTCAGAGTAGAAGATTATTTATCTTCATTGCCCATTGTAAATCCTGGAAATTCTGCCCTGCACTCAAACTTTTCAACTGGAACTTCTACAGTAAGTATAAGAGGGCTTGGTGGAGATAGATCACTTGTATTAATTGATGGAAAAAGGTTGCCTTCGGGATCGCCTTTAGATGGAAATGCTGCACAAGATTTAAATCAGGTTCCATTTGCTTTGATCAAAAAAGTTGAAATTTTGACTGGTGGTAAATCAACTATTTATGGATCAGACAAATTTTGATGAAAAAGAAAATTTTGAAAGGGCTGACTTCATAGATGAGATAGATGGTATTTCAGGACCTACAACTCCTTACGTAGATATGAGTTTTGGAATGGGTAAAAAAGATTTCCCAGCAGTTAATATGACTCACTATGCTGCGTCTAAGTTTTGTGAATGGCTTTCATCTAAGACCGGATATTATTATAGATTACCAACCGAAGCAGAATGGGAATATGCATGTTCTGAGGATATGGATAATTTAACTATCAATGATTACTCATGGAACAGTTCTAACTCAGAAGGAAAATACCAGAAAGTAGGACAAAAAAAACCAAACAGTTTTGGACTTCACGATATGTTAGGAAATGTTGCAGAGTGGACTGCAGACGTTTACGAGAAAAACACATACAAGAAAAGGAGAAAAAATGGCACAAGTAAAAAATTATTCAGAAAAAGACGTTGCTTTCATGACAAAGGCTTACACAGACGAGCCTACTAGAGACACAGTAG
>FUFK010046256.1_pt1 | contig 11717 bp, 22 predicted proteins | sample 1021851 | NCBI WGS metagenome assembly FUFK01 (sample SAMEA51879418, study PRJEB19060) | metagenome
TTAGATAAAGAAATACAAATGGGTAAGGATGCAGAAGGTCTTGATGTAGCATACAGAATGCGTGATACATATTATCTTAGTGGTCGTTACAGACCTAAGACATTTCAAGATGCTTATGATGAAGTACTCTCGAATTGTCCATTAAGAATAGATGGTTATAATGAAATGGATGTATATGTCTCATTCACTGGTGGTGCTGAGTCATTTGGTAAGCATAAAGATACTGATGATGTATTGATAGTACAAGCTATTGGAAGAATGAAATACACATTATACACTCATCAAATTCCTCAAGAGTTTATATTGAGTCCTGGAGATTCTTTATTCATACCTGAAGGAACGTATCATGATCCTACAACATTAGAACCCAGAGTAACATTAAGTTTTTCATGAAATTCACAGTTTATTCCAAAAATGGATGTCCCTATTGCACTAAAGTAGAAAAGGTGCTACAATTGACAGAACTACAACATGATGTCTTAAAATTAGGAACTGACTTTGACCGAGAAGAATTTTATTCTAAGTTCGGTGAAGGTTCTACGTTCCCAAAAGTAACGATGTCATCTGATCTTGGTGATGAAAAAACCGTTGGTGGTTGTAGTGAAACTGTTAAATTCTTAAAGGAAAGAAACATTGTCTGACATCAAGATAAATAGAGGTATTGAGCTATTACTTAATGGAGGTAAGAAAAAAGAACAACCAAAGCCAAAACCAGAAACTTTTAAAGTAGTTTTGGATAAAACTGTTTCTTTTCTCCGAAGAGAAATCAAGTTTTACTTTAAAATTTCTTTGAATGTATCGAAGATAGAAGAGTAAAAAGTTCAAGGAGTATCAAATGTTAGATCCCGTAGCAGCACTTACCATTGGTTCCATCGTTTCTATTATTGCATTAGTGGTTGGAACTATGCTAGGATGGATAGCAAGAGAATACATGTTAACTTATCATGAAAATAATGATTCCGAAGAGGAATATACTATGCATCCAGAACTGATGTACGACGAACATGGAAATCTGTTAACAGATCAACTAATCGCATTTCGATTTGATAATAGCGAAGACATTGAACCATTAGATGATTAATTATGCCCACAAAAACAAAAACAACATTAAAAAAGTTACCTAAAGATGCTCTTGTCTCTGAAATCCTAGAAGTGGTTTCAAAACAAAGAAGTAAAGCAAAAAAGATTGAAATACTACAGCAGCAATCCAAAAACCAAGGATTGATTGCTGTTCTTGTATGGAATTATGACCCTAACATTGAGTCAGCAGTTCCTGATGGGGAGGTTCCTTATACTCCCAACGATGCTCCAACAGGAACTGAGCATACACGTTTAATTCATGAGTATCGTAACCTCTACAAATTCTGTAAAGGTGGAGATCCAACAATAACTCGTAATCGTAGAGAAATGTTGTTCATTCAACTTCTTGAGGGTTTACACGAGGATGAAGCAGAAGTTATTTGTTTAGCAAAGGATGGAAAACTTGGAGAAAAGTACAAACTCACCTACGACACAGTCAAAGAAGCCTTCCCAGAAAGAACCTGGGGCTAAGGTGAAACAGGTTCCAGAGAAGTGGACTCAAGAGGAGAAAACTAATCTCCAAAAGAAGTACTCATGTCAACTTCTTCTGGAGAATGCTACCCCTGAGCAATTGAAAGATAAAAACCAACCTTCTGACGCAATGATTATCACCTATGAATTTGGTGGTTCTAAATCTTGTGACCTTATTAGAGGTAGACGAGGTGACATCTTCGATTTATATTATGATTACTTTGGTACAGGTGTCGTGAAGTCAATTGACTTTGGATCTGGTACTATCAGTCCAACTCTATGGAAGTATGCACAAAAACCTCAAACCAAAAAGAAGAAATAATTACAAAAAAGGCGGAAAAAAAATTCCGCCAATTTTTTTGCCCAGAGGGTCGCATAAATAATTCATTATAAAGTATCATTATGACCTACGTATACAGAAAGTACGAAAATCCGTCAACCAACAAAATGGAGGATTTGCAGGATTTGATAAACGAACTTTACGAAATNAATAAAAAACTAAAAGAAGATCTTGATGAGCAGCAGAGACACCTGATCGATTTGAAAGACGCATCCCAAGATTTACATACTAGGTTATGTGAACGTGAAGATGAAATTAATTCATTATCTCTCAAATTATTCCAATGTGAACAAGATAATATGGAACTACGTAATTTGTACGATGTTAACCATAACAGAATAGAAAGAGTTAGTATTGAGTTAGATAATCATTCACATTGAGTTCTTCATGCGTATAAATACTTATATGAAGACAAGAAAAGCAGCAAAGATCTTAATAAACCGAGCAAAAGAAAATCCTGATTTGTATACCGACCAAGAAGTTCAATATGCAAAGTTATTAAGAAAATATAATCCAAAAACTGTAACAAAAATTACATAACTGGTTGACTATATAGTGTGGGTATGCTAACATACCTTTACGTTCATCCAAATGCATAGTCTAGCACTACTGGTATTTCTATTCGCTGAACATGATGCAACCCATTGGGAAATGTCATGTGACGAATGGAACGAAGCAAGGGTTGAGATTCTCAGCGATGAGAACCACATACCTGATGCTAAGGAGTATCTTATAGATTACTTCTATACCAAAGTACCAGATCCTGATTGCAGACCATGGAGCATTGGACGCAAGTAAGCCGACTCGGAACGGGTACGTTCATCCCGAAAGGGACGCAAAAGCCGACTGAAGGAACGGATGTAAAAGTCCAACTACTTTAGGAGAAACCAAATGGCACAAGTCACATACCGTGGTATCAAATATGATACAAACAGGGACAAGGCAAAGCAGACTAACAAGGTCGATCTAACTTATCGTGGTATAAGTCAAGAAAAAGAACTTACAAGTCTTAAGTGATTGAAACTTTAGAGATATGCATAGCATCTGCTATCTTTCTCACAATCATAACTGCTGAAGTCAAGTTCCTATACGGAAAATAAAATAGAGGGGGTTTACAGCCCCCTTTTTTTATAGTATAATTAGTCGAAAGGTAATAAACATGAATAAAGGAAAACTAAAAGTTCTACTCATGGCACTTAAAGAAGTGGTTGATGAATTAGAATCTGAAGTTTATTCAGATACTGAAGCATATGTTCCTTCTACCCCACCTAAAGATACTTACGCAAGTTATGATGAAGTTTTAGGTGATGACGATGGTTACCCAGATTGATATGAATGAAAACAAATGGTTAATTAAAAACATCAAAGAGGCACTCAAACAACCTTTCAATTATAATATTGAAGAAATGGAGTATCTCAAGGAACAACTGCGAGAAGCAGAAGAACGACAAAAAAACGCAACTAGAGGTAAAGGATTCGGATGAGTAATGTTAAACTGATCTCTGTTTCTAAAGGAGCAGGTGAACTTGAGGGTAAAGATGCCCAAGAAGTTATTACCTATTGTGCTCGTGTAAGTAACCCAAGCAATCAAACTAAGTTTGATACTTCTGCAGGTCTTTTGAAGTATTGTATTAATCACAAACATTGGAGTATCTTTGAGCAAGCAGATATGACTGTGGAAATCAATACCACTCGTGGTCTTGCTGCTCAGGTGCTACGTCACCGTTCATTTACATATCAAGAGTTTTCACAAAGATATGCTGATACGACTAAATTGGGAGAAATTAAAACTCCACAACTTCGTAGACAGGATACCAAGAATCGTCAGAACTCTACTGATGATCTTGATGAATTTACAAAACAGAAACTAGAAGTACAAATGAAAACTTTGTTTTCTTCTGCTGAGTCACTATATGAACAGATGCTTGAATTAGGTGTCGCAAAAGAGAGTGCCCGTTTTGTATTACCATTGGCAACTCCTACCAGACTCTATATGAAAGGTTCTGTTAGATCGTGGATTCATTATATTGATCTTCGTTCTGCACATGGTACTCAGAAAGAGCACATGCAGATTGCGGAAGAAGTCAGAGTAATATTCAAGGAACAATTCCCTGATATTGCAACCGCCCTAGAGTGGTGATAAATATTTTTACCTAAGGAAAAGTATGGCAACGTATCCCGTTATTCATAAAGAAACTGGAGAACAAAAAGAAGTCGTAATGAGCGTCACCAAATGGTCGCAGTGGTGTGAAGACAACCCAGACTGGAAACGCGACTGGTCTGATCCATCAACTTGCCCTCAACCTGGAGAGGTTGGAGATTGGCAAAACAAACTAATTCGCTCTAAACCAGGATGGAATGAAGTTCTAGATAGAGCATCAAAATCACCAGGATCAACAGTAAAGAAAATTACTTAAACACATGCCCAGAAAAAAAGATTCTCCGATCGGAGTAGGAATGACGGCTAAACAGATGAAGCGTAAGAAACCAATTAATTCTGATTTCTTACTTGATGTGAAACCTCTTACAGAAAATCAAGAAAAACTCTTTGATGACTATAAAAAAGGTAAAAACATCTTTGCATATGGTGCAGCAGGTACAGGAAAAACCTTTATTGTCCTGTATAATGCACTAAAAGAAGTGTTAGATCAAAGAACACCATATGAAAAAATTTATATTGTTCGTTCTTTAGTTTCTACTCGTGAAATTGGTTTTTTACCAGGAGATCACGAAGATAAATCTGCTCTTTATCAGATTCCTTATAAGAATATGGTAAAGTACATGTTTGAAATGCCATCAGACGCAGATTTTGAAATGTTGTATGGTAATCTTAAAGCACAGGCAACTATTTCATTCTGGTCTACTAGTTTCATCCGNGGTACAACATTTGATAATTCAATTTTGTTAATTGATGAATGCCAAAACTTGAATTTTCACGAACTTGATAGTATAATCACTCGTACTGGTGAAAATACCAAAATTATGTTCTGCGGTGACGCATCACAATCTGACTTGACTAAAACTTACGAAAGAAACGGTATTCTTGACTTTATTAAAATCATCCGTAACATGGAAGATGAGTTTGGAATCACTGAGTTTACGGTAAATGATATTGTCAGATCAGGTTTAGTCAAAAAATACATCGCTACTAAACTTGCCCTAAATATTTAAATACTCAATGTTTAATCATGTCAATTTGAACCTTCCTAAACTCAGTCGTAAGACTGTTGATGGAGTCAGATATTACCAAGTAGAAGATGGTGGTGAGATGCTAGATTTAGTGTCCATTACCTCTGTTACTAGTCACAGGAATAGAGCAAAGTTTGCAAAGTGGAGAAAAAAGGTTGGTGATAAGGAAGCCGACCGTATCACGAAAGCGGCTACAAGTCGTGGTACTGATATGCATACTCTTACAGAGTATTATTTAAAAAATGAGGATGCACCTACAGATGTATTGCCTATCTCCAAAATGCTATTCAATATAGCAAAACCTTTTCTGGATAGTATCACCAATATTCACGCATTAGAGTCATCAATGTACAGCAAAGAACTTGGAATTGCTGGAACTGTTGACTGCATAGCAGAATATGACGGTGAACTTGCTATCATTGATTTCAAAACTTCCAAATCACCTAAACCACGAAAGTGGATTGACCACTATTTCGTACAGTGTTGTGCATATGCATGTATGTTGTATGAACTCACTGGACTTACTGTAAAAAAGTTTGTTATTATCATGGCATGTGAAGATGGTGAATGTGAAGTCTATATTGAAAGAGATAAAACAAAGTATATCAAAGAACTTGTACAATACATCCAAGAATTCATCACATACAAACTAAAAGAATATGCCTAAAGAAACCCTAGATGAAGTCCTAAAAGAGAAATTCATGTGCAAACAGAGTTTTGCTCTTGAAATTGAAAATCTTGCCACGCAAGAAAATCTAAATTATATTGACGCAATTATTTTGTTTTGCGAAAATAATGAGATAGAAGTTGATTCTGTGGTAAAATTAGTATCTAAACCACTGAAAGAAAAATTAAGATGGGATGCCACGCAATTGAATTTTCTAAAGAAAACAAGTCGCGCAAAACTACCTCTATGACTGCCTTTGATTGCTACAAAACATATCTAGCGATCAAACAGCACTTCACTCAACCTACCTACGATTACTTCCGATATCATGGTGCTACTAAGGGATCTGTGGTATCTTTTAATAAAAGGAAGGATAAGTATTTTTTCGAGAAGATGTCTCGTCAGAAGACAGATAGTGAGATTAAGGAATATTTTGTGGCAAATTTTGTTTATCCATCCAATCCACAATCAGTTTGGATTGGTGAAATTATAAAACAAGGTGAGACTAATTATAATACTTGGTTGAAGATCAATCAAAGTCTTGCATATTATTATAAGGAAGATTTAGGGATATTATTTGAAACTGAAGATTTTAAAAGTGTGATGGAGTGTAAGGGTCACCCGAAGTTGCTAAAAAAATATTTATCTGGTAAAATTAATTTGGAGACACTGGTTATTATGAACAAGATTCTTAATTTTGTTCCTTACTTTGATAATCAACTGAAAGATCCTGTATGGGAAACCGTAAGTTTGAAAATTAAAAAGTATAGTCCTTTCCTAAATATTAATGTGTTTTCATGTAAAAAAATGCTAAAGGAGGTGACAAGTCAATGAGTGAGTTTTTCGATTCTAACATCGTACAACAGTCCTTGAAAGAAATTACTGATATTCAAGAGACGATATTTAATTCTCTCTTCACATATCGGACATTTTCCGAAGAGGATAAACAAGAGCACATTGACCAGTTGCGTGTCCTTATTGAAAAGCAAAGGAATATGTATGCAAGACTAAGTCTTACAGACGATCCCGAAGCACTTGAACTTAAAGATAAAATCGAGCAATCAGCAATGATGCTTGGATTTCCTGAAGGCACAAACATGTCAGAAGTCTTCGACACAATGGATGAGACACTTATACAAGTGATCAAAACCAGTGGACTTGACAACTGACCAATAATACACTATAATAACCAAATCCGTACAAACACAGGCCAAATCTAATGTCTTTTTCCGATCTTAAAAAACAATCCAAATTAGGTTCTCTTACCAGTAAACTGGTCAAGGAAATCGAAAAACAAAACAACTCAAAGGGTGGTTCTGGCGATGATCGCTTATGGAAACCCGAAGTAGATAAAGCAGGTAACGGTTATGCTGTTATCAGATTTCTTCCACCACCAGAAGGTGAAGATATCCCATTCGTAAAACTATATACTCACGCATTTAAAGGTCCTGGTGGATGGTATATTGAGAACTCTTTGACTACTATAGGTCAAAAAGATCCTGTATCTGCGTACAATTCCGAACTTTGGAATAGTGGTAGCGATGCTAATAAAGAAATTGCCCGTAATCAGAAGCGTAAACTATCATATTACGCAAACATCTATGTAGTGAAAGATCCTACTAACCCTGAAAATGAGGGTGGTGTATTCTTATTCAAGTTTGGTAAGAAGATCTATGATAAGATCCTTGCTGCTATGCAACCTGAATTTGAAGATGAAGAAGCAATCGATCCTTTCGATTTCTGGAAAGGTGCTAACTTCAAACTAAAGATCAAGAAAGTTGCAGGTTACTGGAACTATGATTCTTCTGAGTTTGCTGGTGTTAGTCCACTTTTAGACGATGATGATGCACTTGAAGCAATCTGGAAGAAAGAATATGGACTTGCAGAGATTATTGCTGCTGATAAGTTCAAGGATTATGCAATTCTTGAAAAACGTATGAAGACTGTTTTAGGTCTAGAAGGAGCAGTACGTCGTCCTGATCCAGAAGTTGCTGATGAAGATGATAGTAGAGGTGAATTAGAAGACTACAGTGAAGGTTTACACAATAAAATTGAGGTAACTGCTGCACCTAAAGTAGAAGTTGCACCACCATCAAATGATGATGACCTTGATGATATTATGGCAAAGTTCCAGAAACTTGCTGAGGCTTAATAAGATCCTCTCTTTGTTTTTCCATCTCTTCGTTGAGATGAAACAGTGTACTTATATGCTGTTCTCATATCATTAATAAACATTCCTAAGAACTGAGGTCTTAACAAATAGATCTCAGTTTTTTTATTGTTTTCTTCAAATTCATATGCTAGGTTGGAAACACTTTTTACTGGATTTACGGCAGTTCCATTTAAATATACTGTAAAATTAGAATCAACCCACTTACCTTCGGGAACAATTAATTTATCATTGAGATCTTTTAATTCAGTTGTTTCGTAGTGATGAATGTTTTGAATATTGTTTTTACCATACTTTCTGTAGATAAAGTTATAAAAGTCTTCTCCTCCTAGTGGCCACTCATCTCTTAGATTGATAATATTATTTGTGATTAATATAACATAGTCCAGTTCTTCATCTTTATAATATTCTAAGGCAACCTGATCAGGTCTAGTTCCATCTGGAATAATAAATCTATCAAAATTAGTCACATCATTATAAACCTCATCAATCATTTTCATTCTCTTGAAGAGGTTTTTAGTTTTTATGTACTCGTCTTTCGAGTTTCTATAAGTTGAAAAAGGACTTTGAACTTCAAAGTCTGGTAGTTCTCTGAAATAACCCATTAGTATCCTGTTCCTCTTAGACCTTCACCAGTGTCATAATCTTCTTTGTAAATTGGGTTGAGTTCCGCAAAAGACAATGCTAAATTCATATGAGTTGGTGTTGCATCTTCATATGTACTATACTGTCCAGCAGCAGTGTAGTTAATACTACATTGCTCTAAAGCACAAATCTTATGTCTCTTCAAAAATCTATGTGGTTGAGATCCTGTCATAAATTCAACTCTCCATACATCTGGACTATTCAAGAAAACTCCTTGACTTCCTTTTGATGCAGACATACATTGTTTGAAAGTTCTAATAATTTCTTTAACTTCCTGACCTTCTTTCGGACTTCTTGGAATTATCTGGAAAGAATATTCAAATTTTCTTAGAGAAACACCATTGAATAGTGCTTCTTTGTTTCCATTGATAATTCTTCCTTCAGTTCTTGAAAGAATTGCTTGAGTATCAATGTTTCCACCTGGTAAGGCATTTATTGCTGTTGCTGCCATCCTGTTTTGAAACTGTTTAATAAGAGCACCACCAGATCCAGTTATTCTATCCACTGTACCTTGAATTGTCTTACCAGCATTGTCAAGTGCTTCCTTTGGTTTTGTTAGTGGTGCATCATTGTTTATAAGTCCTGATGCTGCAGTATATGCTGTCATATTCAATGCATCTACTTCATCTTCAGCCCAACCAGCAGCCTGATAATCTGCAATACCATTTGGCATTGGTAATATAATTGTCGATTTTATTTTACTAACAGAAGCATTTACCTCACTACCTTCTGCAACCTTAAGGCTACCTTCTGCTACAAATCCTCCAGATGGTGTATACTCAAGACAACTAATTTTCATATAATCAGTTGAAGAGTCTATCATATCCATAGGATATCTTAAAACATTTCCTCCACCAAAAAAACCTGCAATAGATCCCAAAGCATTGCTCAACCTTGAGGAATAATCTGCTATTTTGCCTAATTGTGTAGGTACTTCAGTAAATCTAACCACTATCTTTTATTTGGTTTCCAAAACTATTTATAGAGTTATCTGTTAGTTTTTATTCTAGCGTAAGGAATTGACTTAAGATCTTCAAATTCAGTGCTCCTAACTTGGTGCACTTGACCTACAATTTCTGGGAATGTATAGAATCTTAATTGTCCATTATGATGAAAATTAATACCTTTAAATCCCCATTCTGTAATCTCTGTGCATGCTATTAATGGGTGCTCATCATATGTAATATTAGCTGTCTTTGGTTTATAGATGAATGTGTAATATTGTCCTACCTCTGGAACAGATCCACTTTCTCCTAAAACTGATATAATTGACAACATCATATCATCTGGATCTTCCATACCAGTCATCTCATCTATAATAGGAGTAAGTCTATTTTCTGTTGGTGGATTTAATACCATTACTTAATACCTAGTTCATGTTCGGTAAAAATTTTGAATTCCCAAAGTCTGTCCTTACAAAACTCTTTGGCAGCTTTCCATTTTGCCTCATTTGTGACATATTGGGTTACCTCATATAAGTATCCTTTTGATTTTCTTTTTGGTTTCTTAGGAGGTCTTGTTTGTCTATCTGGTTTCACTTCAATAATGGATCTACAAATCGATCCATTGGATTTTACGTATTTAATATAAAAATCGGGAAAATATCTATGTACTCTATTATCTAACGGAGAACGATATGGTATAAAAAACTCTTCACTTCCCCATTCTAAAATATTATCATTTAAGTCACAGTAAAACATAAACTTACGCTCCCAAAGAGAACGATAGATGATGTTTGTTGGATCACCTTTGTACTTCTTAGGGTTAGTTGGTCTATACTTCCCTTTATATGCCATTAATATTTATCGTTACTCTCCTATATAGTATAGGCAAATCATAACAACAAACGTGCAAAATCTTGCAAAGGGTGCACAGATTGCTGCTGGATATGGAAGATTAGCAGCAAGCATATTCCCTAATAGTAAAGAAGTAAAGAAAGTATCTGGTATTCTTAATAGTGCCACAGCTATTGCTGACGCTTTAAGTGGTGGTAGTGGTAATGGATTTACTAATAAATCAGGTAGAGGAACACCAAAAGGAATGTCAGAAGTCATTTCTTCATTTGGTAGACTAGCACAGACCTCTCATTATGAAGCATCCTTTGCTGGTTTTATGAATCTATCTAATCTTAGTGGATACTTAGCACAAAAAGGAGTTGATACAGATTTTATTACTAGAGAACTTGGTTTATTGTGTAGCAGTGCGTCTCTCCCAACGTCCCGTTTTGCTATTTCTGAAGTAACAAACTTCATGGGTGTTAGAGAAAACATTGCACATACAAGAACTTTTGTTCCTATTGATCTTACTTTTTATGTTGATGCAGAATATAAGACATTAAAGTTTTTCGAGCACTGGATGGAATATATTGTTAGTGGTGCAGAATCTGCTGATGGAGTTTTTGATAAAGCAAGACCAGGATATTATGTAAGAATGAAATATCCACAACAAGGTTACAAATGTGATACTATCCAAATTAAAAAATTTGACAGAGACTACCAATATCAGATAGAATATAACTTTGTTGGATGTTTTCCTCTTGATATTGTTGCTATTCCAGTTTCATATCAAGGATCACAGATACTTCAGATGACTGTTACCATGGCATACGATCGTTATGTTTGTGGTTCTATTGATAGTAAATCTATATCTCAAGGAACTTTCGGCAACTTTATTCCTCAATTAGGTGGTCTTGCTATTGGTGCTGCAGCTGCCTTTGGTGGAACCTCAGCACTAGGTCAAATCAATAGTGCTGCCAATAGTCTTGCTGGTATTTCTAGAAATGCCAGATCTTTACAGGGATCTGTTGAATCCATCAGACAACGTTTTATTTGACCCCTATATAATATACTGAAATTGTAATTATGCCATTACCAACCATTGCGACTCCTACTTATGAGTTGACTTTACCATCAAATAACAAGAAAGTTAAATATCGTCCATTTCTAGTCAAGGAAGAGAAAATCCTTATCCTTGCAATGGAATCGGAAGATACAAAACAAATAACTGCTGCAATTACTGATGTTCTTAATGCATGTATCCTCACTAGAGGTGTTAAGATAGACTCATTACCTACTTTTGATATTGAGTATCTCTTCTTAAATGTTCGTGCTAAGTCTGTCGGTGAAGTTGTAGATTTAGTTGTAACCTGTGAAGAT
>FUFK010066412.1_pt1 | contig 11716 bp, 11 predicted proteins | sample 1021851 | NCBI WGS metagenome assembly FUFK01 (sample SAMEA51879418, study PRJEB19060) | metagenome
TTATGATTCATTCAAATACAATTATATAAAGGTATTATAGCACCTCCGTCAAGATTTATCTACTCTATCCTGTTCTCATAAGTTATGATGGTTTTGGATTATCTGTTTTGACTTTACTTCTTTTTACTTGCAGTGCGTCAGCAGCAGTGCTATTAGACTCCATTACCTTTTCCCATAAAGCGATAAGTAATTCATGATCAAACAATTCTCCCTTGTTATAATCACGTTCTCTGTCTCTAGAGTATTGCAATGCATCATATTCAATTTTTAATTTAGCACATTCCGCTTCTATTTGTGCTTCAGTTGGTTTTGTTATATCTTCAGAAAACCATTCCAATCCTTCATAACTATTACCTACTAAAGTAAATTGTGCGTTTGGTGTTAAATTTTTTAACGCTTGAACTGCGTCGTGCGAAAAGTTTGCCATCTTAACTAGTTTGTGAAATTTCAAATGCGGTTACAGAGGATGCTCCAGCAGTCTCTGCAGATGAACTTAAGTTATCTCTTCCCCTATTTATACTGAAATTAGCACCGTCATTATTTCCATCAGCAATATAAAGTCTGTATGTTAGTGTATCTCCACTTGCAAATGTAGGATCATCAAGATAATCAATGCCCCCTACACCATGAGTTTGATAATCACTACCACCACTGACTGGCCACTGCCCTGCTGCTTGTCCAGCACTACCTCCAGAGGCACCTGATGTTAAGTTTGCCTGAGTTCCAGAATTTACTTGTCTGTATATATGGAATTCCAGTCTATCATATGGACCATCAGCATTCCCTCTAAATGACCACTGAAGAAGTATTTTACTTGTGGTTTCTTTTGGGTTAATAGTTATTCTTAATGGTCTAATTTCAAATATACTATTACTTAAACTTGAATAATGATAATAAGGCATCACATATTTAACTTGCACAACCTGTAAGATTGAACCTGATGGTTTTAAAATCGTTTCACCATCCACTCTTTGAATTAAATCAGTTTTAATACTCATGCTACTATCTCCATTACTACCATATTTGTTGTTCCTAGACTATCCTCAGAATCTGGTGACAGAATTGCACCTCGATTTACATATATCGTTCCATCATAATTACCATCCCTAACTGCAAGTGTATACTGTGGATGACTTAAACCCTGAGTATCTGTGTCTAAGAATCTAACTCCCTGAGAACAAGTATTTCTGTTGGTTCCAAAGTTGTTTCTATTTACAACAATTTTTCCTGTCGCTATGTTATTTTGAGTATCTGTGTTTCCTTGCTCATTTCCAAGAGGATTTCCATAAAAAATTGGTGATCCATTTCTAAGTAGACACCACTCTCCACGGTTATGGTTTCCACCCATCATCAGAGATCCAAAAGTACCAACGACAAATATATTACTATTACTATTTTTCTTTTCTATTCCAACAGTTAATATATGCTGCCATACTCCTCTAGATGTTGAAGTTGAATCTCCATAAAAACCACTAGCCACATTTATAATACCACCTTTACTACCTAAAAATTCTCGTCCTGCACGACTTTTTATCAAATTTGTTACAACTTCACTCATGCTTTTACCTCCATCGCAGTAATTGTTGATACAACGTTTGTTCCAGAACTATTTTGAACAGGTCCACGATTAAGATAGAATGTAGTATCACCATTTCCATCTCTCATTCTTATTGCATATCTATGAGATCCAACGCTTCCAGGTGTATCCATATAAACAAAAGGATGATACATGACTCGACGATCATTTTCTAAGTACAAAATTTTTCCCATGCATCTTCCAGCTGAACCTTGTGATGTTGGTAGACCGATTGCAGTGCTTCCTCGATACAGATTGTATTCAACTCTATTATAACTTCCACCAGTTGACCCATAGAAACCACCCATAATAATTACTTGATTATCAGCGTGACTTAAAGTGATATCCACGTAGTAGTTAGACATCTGAACATAAGAACTAGAAGTACTACTTACAAAGTTGGTTTCAGTATCAGAAATAACTTGTAAAACTGATCCAGTGGTGTCAAGAAGAGTTTCACCATCTGGTCGTAAAATTTTATCAGCTTTTAAAATAGACATATTAAAGAACGACTAATCGAGCACCTGTATTTACAGTGAGGGTAACGCCATTATTTATAGTAATAGGTCCAATCATCATTTCATTGTATGAGGAGGTTACTGAATAATCCTCAGTTAAGGTTGGAGGACATTGATATTGACGAGCAGAAATTTTACCATTTATACTAACTCTATTATTATTTTCAATTAAGAAAGAAGTATCATCAGCGGTAACAGAACCATTTTTATATAAGTTTGTAATACAGAATTTATCATCTGTATTCATTGTCAGTCCCCATCTAGCAACACCACCTCTATCAAATCTTATTCGAGAGTAAGTGCCACTTCCAGTATTATTAATTGTAAATGATGAGTAATATGTTCCATCTTGAGTGTTACCACCATTAAATAACTGAAAAATCCCAGTACTAGTAAAAGCCGCTCTTTGATTATTACTACTTGAAAATAATTTTAGTGAATTTCGATAGTAAATAGAAATATAATCTTGGTCGGTAAAGTTATTAACAACACCTTCAGTAATACCGCAGAAATTAGTTGTAGTGGTATCTCCAAAATGAATTTCACCACCCTGACACATTCTAACTCTTTTTACTGCTCCATTGGTGTAATCACCAATCTCCATCGTATTACTAGAATTACCAACAATATTTCCATTGTATAATTGTAAATCACCATCATCATGAATACGAACTCTCTCATTATTATTGCTAGATAAAAATCTTAGACTATTTCGGAAGTAAATAGAGATAAAATCTTGGTCAGTAAAGTTATTAACAACACCTTCAGTAATACCTATGAAATTAGTATTAGTGGTGTCTCCGAACCGAACTTCTCCACCCTGCCCAACGTGTACTCTTTTCCATCTCTTGTTTGAAGCTCCAAGCTCATAAGTATTACCAGTTTCTGGTAATATATTTCCAGTTACAGTTAATGTGCTACCATCAAAAGTTAAGTTTCCTTCACCGTTGATAGTTCCAGAAGTGGAAGTAGCGGTTAGAAGTCTATTATTTGATTCATTCGTGATTGTTGCCGATCCAGAATTACCTTGTGCTCCAGCATTTCCTTGTGCTCCAGCGGCTCCTTGTGCTCCAGCGGCTCCTTGAGCACCAGCAGCACCTTGAGCACCAGCGGCTCCCTGAGCACCTGATCCTGTAGCACCTTGATTTCCTTGTGCACCAGCAGCACCTTGAGCTCCAGCAGCACCCTGAGCTCCAGCAGCACCCTGTGCACCTGCGGCTCCCTGAGCTCCAGCAGCACCTTGAGCACCTGTCGGTCCCATAGATCCAACTTCAACCCATTGTGCAGATGGTGAACCTGAGCCATCATCATAGTATATACTTAAATCTCCACTATCACTCTCCCACCACAAATCTCCGACGGTTACTCCACTTGAAGGAGCAGATGTGCTGATGTGTGCTTGTGCACCTTGCAGTCCTTGAAAACCTTGATTACCTTGTGCACCTTGAGCACCAGAACCTGCTACACCTTGATTACCTTGAGCACCAGCAGTTCCACCAGCACCCTGTGCACCTTGGGCACCTTGAGCACCAGCAGAACCAGCGTCACCAGTTCTTGCAAATGTTATTGATACATCACTACTGTTTGTAAATGTAGTTACACTTCCTGAAACGTATGCTACTGTAACTTTAAAATATCCTGTTGCTTCTGTAAGTGATGCTATAGTATATAAAACAAAATTCTCTGGATTAGTTTTAGTTGAAACTTTTACATGACCCTTAATTGTAGATGTAGAGTCATCTATCGTCCTAAGATAAGGTTGAATGTCGGTGTTTGTGCTCCCACCATCAGAATCATCAATATAAAGAATACTAGCTGAAGTAAGATTAGAATTATTGAACTTTAAACTTCCAGCACCAGGATCACTGTCGGTAGTATTAGTTAGAAATGTATACTCAAAAGATGCTCCACCAAAGTTACCATTTACACCTTGAGCACCTTGTGCACCTTGAGCACCTGCAGCAGCAGTTGCACCCTGATGACCTTGAGCACCTTGAGCACCTGCAGCACCCTGATGACCTTGAACACCTTGAGCACCTTGTGCACCCTGTGCACCCTGAGCCGCAGTTGCACCCTGTGCTCCCTGATATCCTTGAGCACCTGCTGTGCTAGTTGTGACAACTCTAATCCAAGATGATCCATTCCATCTCCACTTAGTAAGGTTCTCCTCATGAAGATCATTTAGTGATGGACTATTTGGAAAATTAAGAGCCATTATCTACTTTTTAGTTATTTATGAGGTCTCTTCTGTAGCTCGAAGGTTACTAGTACTAATACCAGTGGTAACAAAATAATCTATAACATACTGTGTTTGATCCTCAGTCAATCCTGTATACTCATTTGGAGTATATGTAGATGCAGCACCTACCCAACTTCCATCTTTATATTGTTCAATTTTATAAGTTTTAATATCCATAATACCTCCTAATTAAGATTTAGATATAGCAAATGATCCAAAATAGACCCTTACAATTAATCCACGAGTGGAAACAGAACCCCAACCTTGATAGGTTTCAGTAATTCTAAGTCTACCATTAGCAGAACTGGTGTTGTCATAGTTGTCACCACCACCGCCATACAATCCCCTATAGTTAGCATTACTCCAACCTCCTGCTGTTAGTCCATTTTCACCATTCACAGCACCATTTCCACTTTGATCACTTGCAATAAATGTCGCATCTAAACCCATTGTAAGACCATACCATTCATGTATTTGGCAGGTATGAGTTTGATGATTATTTGCCCATTTTCCTCTAACATAAGCTTGCATACCAGTACCACCATTTGTTTGGTGCTGAACATAAATAAACTCTGAATGGAAGTAACTTGCACAAGTTAAGTCAATTGTGTAACTCGCTTGTCCACTCCAAGTATAATGATATTCAGCATATATGGGAGTGGTCATTACTAATTCAGCTGAAGTAAAACTACCAGTGGTATTAGATGCATTAGCACTCACATTTCTTACTGTGCTGATCTGTATACCTCCAGTATTATTAATGCGGAATTTTTCAGTGCCATTAATTTTAAATGAATGTGCACGAGTTCCTACATCCCATATGATTCCACCACTACCAGAACCACCTGCCCATTTCATATCCTTATTACTATCAAAACTTAATGTTAAACCTTGAGAGTATGTGCTGTCTGTATTAGCGAATGATAGTAAATTTCCACCATTATTTAAATCTGTTGCAACATAGAAAGGATAAGATGTCTGAGCATTATTGTCTCCAATAGACACTCGGCCACTTGAGTCGATGCGAAGTCTTTCTATTGGTGCTCCTCCAGCAGCTGGAGTAGTATAAAAATTAAGTCGACCAGGCATAACATTAGTTGATGAAGTAGTATCAACTACAGCTTCAATAAAAGCAGCACTTCTAAAATTACTTCCATCAGAACCATTAAAAATTAATCTACCGATTGGATTACCACTTGATAATGCACCACCTGAATGAGTTCCAACAGTATCACTCTTGCATCTAGAAATATAGATACTGTTTCCACCATAACTGTTCTTTGTAGAATCACTATCCCAATCTGTAAAGTGTGCAGTTCCCCAACCAGAAGAACCAAGTACAAAATAGTGTCCCCCATTCCATCCAGAATTAGTGCCATTATACTCACCATAATTGCTACTGGTTCCTACTAGTAATTGACCAGCTGCTGTGATGCGAAGCCTTTCTCCAGCAGAGACACTATTTGTACCAAAGATTATATTATTATGAGTTGAAGAATCAGAACTAGCATAAAATTGCCACCCTCCAGCATGATTTAATATCAGTGCAGGTTCACTATCATTAGTAGGAGTGTCAGCATTCCTAAATTGAAGACCACCATCTGATGTGATGCGAAGTCTTTGTTGAGGTGAAGTTGCTCCACTAGTTGGAGTTGTTAAGAATATTATATCAGATGGAATTCTATCATTTGCAGGAGTTCCTGTTGCCTGAACAGAGATTTCTGCACCTCTTGAATATAAATCACTATCATCACCACCTATAAATGTAAGAGATCCAATATAATCATTCTGATTTGGTTTAGTAACTGAACCTATTGAAGTTCCTCTTGTTTTAATTAATTGTATTTCAGGGCCATTATCATCATTAGAACTCCGAATCATCGACATTCTAGTAGAATTATTACCATTACCTTCAATTAATAATACTTGATGTTGATTACTTCCCTTTGTATTTCTTCTAGTTTCTCCAGACCCAATTATGAAAGTTCCAAACTCATCAATACATGCTCTGTCTGCAAGCACTCTACTTGAATTTGCTACTGAAAAATGTAATTTAGATGCGTTGTAAGAAGCACCACCTTTAGCACTTATCTGTGCTTGTGCAGTATTTGGATTATTATTCCAGAATACTAATGCAGGTCTTGAAGATTGTGAATTTGTGGTGCTTGTAAGTTTAAGAAAATTACCAGTTCCAGATTGAGTAGATGATATTTCAAGTAAAGTGTCTGGACTAGATTCTCCAATACCTAGATTTGTACCATCAAAAACTAAGTTTGATTCTCCCTGTATAGTATTTGCTGTTCCACTTGCGGTAAGAACATAATTATTTGTATTACTGTTTATTGTTGCTAATGCACCTTGAGCACCTGCAGTACCTTGGGCACCAGCAGCTCCTTGAGCACCTGCGGCTCCCTGAGCTCCAGCGGCTCCTTGATGTCCTTGAGCACCTTGATGACCTTGAGCACCTTGTGCACCTTGATGTCCTTGAGCACCTTGATGTCCTTGAGCACCTTGTGCACCTGCTGTGCCTTGAGCACCTGTGCTAGGAGATTTCCTTATCCACTTTGATCCATCCCACTCATACGTGAATCCATTAGCTGTATATGTATCACCGTTGCTTGGACTAGGTGGAAAATTAAACGCCATTATCTACTTTTTGATTATTTATCCTATTAACATGATTGACCATGAGGATTCATTATTTCCTTTTATGTTTCCAGAGATAGTTCCTCTTGCTCTAAGTGTGACAGAATCATTTGCTTGAAGGAGTGGTATAAATGATCCTGTTGTTGCAAAATAAGTAGAACTCGAATCACCCATTCCATAATCAGCATATGTGATACCTCTTGCAACTGTATCACTGTTGCTCGCATTTACAACAGGATAAATGTACCACCAACCTGCGGAAGAAATATTTTCAAGTTGAACGTGATAAGTAATTAGATATCTACCAGCAACAGGAGCAACGAATGCATAAGTAGATGTATTGTAATGACCACCAATATCATAAACTTCATTATCAAATGCTAATAAACTACTACTACTTTCAAATGAATTGTTACCTGGCCAAGAAGTACTACCAGCAGATAATTTAACACATGCACCAACTTGATTAGGTGTTAATACTTCTCCGTCATGAGTTATCTGCATTGCAGTGGTATCACAAGTTTCTGCAGTTTCATCACCACTCTGAGCAGCATCAACCTTAAATACAATATCCCCATAACTTGACCAGAATTTAAATCTTTCTGTACCCCTATGATCGTAATGAATACCTGCTCTTACGTCTCTTGTAGCACCACCACCAGTATTTCCCCAGTTCCATAATAATCCAAAAGAAGTATTATATCCACTATTAACTCCCTGAAACCAGTCCCCTTTTGTTTGACCAAAAGTAATTGTGTGATGATCATCATAATTAGAAGCAGCTGATGGGCAAATAAGAAATTGTTCATTTAATACATTACTATTCGTACCACCAGTAATATTTGTTCCTTGATATCCTAAAACATCAACTCTTCCACCATATAGAATGTTAGCTCCATTTCCTCCACCATGAATCATCATTCTTTCAACAGGTTCATTTGCGTTACCTTGATTAGTTCTGAGTGATAAAAATGCTGGCATATCATTATTACCTACGCCACTTTCCACTCTCGCTGCTATCATGGCACCTATGTGATAATCAGTGCCATCATCACCAAGAAACTGTATCATTCCAAGATAATCATTTGTTTGAACAACTGTATGTGATCCAATTGTTCCGTTTCTTGATTTTGAAAATACTAAGTTTGGAGATGATGTACCTGCATACCATCTACCTATTGTTATACTGGAAGAATCGCCAGTTGTTCCTGAAACTTGAAGGGATGAATTAAAACCGTCTCTATTATCACTTTGAGTGTGTCCGATTAATATTTTACCATCTGATTGGATGCGAAGTCTTTCAGCTCTAGTTCCAGATGTATCTCTGGTGTAAAAATACATAGCAGCACCATAAGTTCCATCTGCAGTTGCTCCAAGATAAACCTCTGGATTGTAACCTCCTGATGAATTTGTTGGTTGAAGACCAATTTCAATATCTTGTGAATTTCCAGTAGGTGCGACTATTGTTACATTTCTATTAATACTTTGTGATACATTTCCTCCCATTATAATTTTTCCATCATCTTGAATTCTCAATCTTCCTGCAACTGCACTATTGTTTCCTGTGAAGAATTCCAAATCAGTTGCAGCTCCTGCTCCACCATCTTTACCATATAATCCTGCATATCCATCACCCATTGCAAGACCAGTATAGATATGTCCCTCAGTATTACTTGTTGTGTTAGCAGGCTGGAGTCTTAATCCTAACGCTAAACAATTTGTAGTATTGATTGTAGCAGTGTTAAGTGGAGATTTTATGAGTATAAGTTTATCTCCATCAAAAGTTAAGTTTGCTTCACCAACTAAATTTGTTCCACTACCACCAGTTATAACTCGGTTGTTTGCATTAGTTGATATGGATGCATTAGATCCTGCAGTTCCTTGAGCACCTTGAGCACCTGCGGCTCCCTGAGCTCCAGCAGCACCTTGGGCACCAGCAGCTCCTTGAGCACCAGCAGCACCTTGATGTCCTTGAGCACCTTGGGCACCCATAGGACCTTGATTTAATTCAACCCACTGTGAAGAATTACCATCATTGTAATATGTTAAAAATAATCCTGAATCACTATCCCACCACATATCACCAGCACTTGGACTACCTGGTGCTGATGTACCTATTGTTAATCCTGCTGCTGTTCCCTGATTTCCTTGAGCACCTTGTGCTCCTGTACCACCTTGTGCACCTGAGCTTGATGATATTCTCTGCCAGATTGTACCATTCCACTTAAATGAAACGCCATTAGCGGTGTACGTATCATTTACACTAGGACTATTTGGAAAATCGAATGCGGCCATTATCTACTTTTTAAGTTATTTATGAGTAAGGACTATCCCCAAGAATACTTGTATCCCATTGAGCTACTAAGTCACCTGTATTCACAGCGGTTGAAATACCTGATGCTGCTGGTGCATCTCTTAACGCTTGTTTCTTTGCAACAATTGCACTTGTATCTGCACCAGTCTCTAGTGCCTTCTGAAATTCAATATCAAGTGCAGCAAGTAATGGTGTTCTTGCCTCTCTGATGTTACCTTTATGTAATTCTTTGGCTTTCGCCATGTTAATCTGAATCGCCATTTTAATTAAACAGGGGATGATGTGTTTTCACCAGTATTTGTTTCATCTTCAATTGTCGGATCTTCCCATGCATCTATCCATGTCTTATCTGCTGGTAAATCACTTTGATTTATTATCTTATATTTAACACCATTCGGAACAGTCATCTTTGCAAGTTCATCAACTGTTTTATCACATCTACCAGAGACCATAGTTATTGCTAACTGATTTGTATACGGTGAATTAAAAATAATTACTTTACTTGTATCTGCCATGATTATTCTCCATTTATGATTACAGCCATGTAACCAATATCACCACCTGTTCCAGCAGCATATCTACCATGCCATGTCCATGCCTGACCCACTTCATAATTATTTAAATTATTATTCCAAGGACCTACTGACCACTCATACTGACCATTTCCAACCAGAGCATACTGTCCCTGTGCAGCCATGTTTCCATCAAAAACAATTTGATGCCTTCCAGAAGAATGTCTTGTAACAGTTGATACACCTCTGTCTCCGTGTATACTTCCATTACTCATGCTAAAAGCAACCCATTTGAGATTATCTAATCCTCCAGTGTTAATGTAGATACTCATTAATTAACCTCCTCTAGCATGAATTTATACTTTTTACCACTGCGATTATTTATTAGGAATAAATCGCTTTCACCTTCCTGAATCGTATAGTTGCCCCAAGATCCATCAACATCATTATTACCACCTTTATTAGATAAATTAAGGTCGCCTGTGTATATGTTTCTCCAACGAAGATTTGATGTTCCAAGATCTCTTGTATTATCAGTGTGAGGATAAACATCTCCATTCACCCTAAAAAATCCACCAACATAGAAAGAACTATCAACCATCAAATCATAATTAGTACTATTATCCATATGAAGTTGAGATTCATTATTACCATCGTTAGAGATAAATTTAATCCCACCGTTCCAACTATTCGTATGAGATCTTAGTTGTAACTGATTTGTTTGTACATGAAGTTTACTGAATAAATCAGTTTCATTACCAGTATGATAAACAGTTTCATCAGTACCACTTATCCGAAGATACATTTGATCATTTACAACCTTTCTAAGATCCCAATTACCCCAGTTGCTAGTCAAGAAACCTTGGGCAGCACCTGTTCCATAAAGTTGGAACATCCAAGTACCATCATTAGCATATCCAGAAATTCCAATATCACTATTACCACCAGCTTTGAACTTCATGTTCCTGTTATTATTACTCTGTGATAGTTCAAATGCACTACTATCAATATGCAGAGTTTGACCTACATAAAGATTATATGCAGCTCTAACGTGATCATCAGTATCTCCAATAGAAAATATTTCGTATGCTCCTGATCTACCAGGTGCATCATTATAAAATCTTGTTCCATTATAATTTTTATGTCCACCAATTTTTAAACCAGTGTGGTATCCAATAACTAAGTCAGGATATGGATTAGACCATGCACCACTTTCTTGATAGATTGCATAATCTTGTACAGAGTTATTAGAGTTACCACCAACACCAGTAAATTGAAGTACTTTAGTAGTTAGTGTAGCAGTACAGGTGTCATTAACATCTGATCTTAAAAACGAACTTGAATCTATATTATCGAGAGTGCTAGCATTTGTAGTAGTTAAACCACCAGCACCCTGTGCACCTGGTGAACCATTATTACCTTGAGCACCTGCATTACCTTGTGCTCCAGCGTTTCCTTGTGCACCAGCAGAACCCTGAGCTCCAGCAGCACCTTGGGCACCTGCGGCTCCTTGAGCTCCAGCGTTTCCTTGAGCTCCAGCAGCACCCTGAGCTCCAGCAGCACCTTGGGCACCAGCAGCTCCTTGAGCACCAGCAGCACCTTGATGTCCTTGAGCACCTTGGGCACCCATAGGACCTTGATTTAATTCAACCCACTGTGAAGAATTACCATCATTGTAATATGTTAAAAATAATCCTGAATCACTATCCCACCACATATCACCAGCACTTGGACTACCTGGTGCTGATGTACCTATTGTTAATCCTGCTGCTGTTCCCTGATTTCCTTGAGCACCCGCTGCACCTTGATTACCCTGAGAGCCTTGGCTACCAGCAGCCCCTTGATTGCCTTGAGCACCTGCTGCCCCTTGACTTCCAGCAGCCCCCTGATTGCCTTGAGCACCTGCTGCCC
>FUFK010040550.1_pt1 | contig 11713 bp, 17 predicted proteins | sample 1021851 | NCBI WGS metagenome assembly FUFK01 (sample SAMEA51879418, study PRJEB19060) | metagenome
AAAACTAATAGTGGCAGATGAACTAGCAGTTTGCTTTGAGATAAACACCATAGATCCAGTATTCAAAGACCCAAAGGCTGTAACCGATCTAACTGCTCTGTCATTAAGTGTAACTATGCTCATTATGAATCCTTTAGCCCGTAGAGTTTAAATGTGCCATCTATTGTTGTTGCACTTCCACCGCCTGTATTAAATCTAATTCCAGTAATAGCACTAGTTGTATTTCCATATCCAGCTATAAACGCATTTTCTGCTAAAGCACCATTTGCATTAGTAGAAACTTTACAAATAAAATGTTTAACAAAAACAGTTGATGACGGATTAAAAAACAAAAGTTCTCCACAAATATTAGCATCTGCTTCTCCAGACCCCCCATCTTGTGCTTCTCCTAAAACTTGATCTCCAGTGCTTTGAGCTAAATCTGCACCAGTTCTATAATCTAATGATGTTGCACTATCATCTTCTTTATGTGTTGCTCTAAAAAATGTTGTAGTTTTTGTTACATTAAAATTAGTACCATCTGTGGTAAAATTTAGTCTTAAATCTCTATCATCTGCATCAAGGTGTGCATTTATAATTTTTATTAAATAAATAGGATATGTGCTATCCAAAACAACATCTGAACTTCCATTTACAAAACTAACTGTTGAATCACTAGATGCTGTAATAGTTTTAATATGTGTTAAGGATTTAGCTGCCCCAGGTATAGCTGAAATATTTGCAATACTTCTATTGTTATAAGTTACAATTGACATTACACAACTCCATACATTTTGATTGTTCCAGAGTCTATATTACCACTAGCAAATTTAAATCTTATTGCATTAACTGCAGAAGTTGTATTACCATATCCAGCTGGAAAATTTTGGTGAGTATAGTCATCACTTTTGTAACTTTGAAAATTACCTATAAAATGTTTAACAAAAGTTGTATTACTAGGATCAAATAAATGTAATGTTCCTGATCCAGATTGGTCATTATCATTACCTATATCTCTAAATAAATATTGCTCTCCAGTGCTTTGTGCTAAATCAGCAGAGGATGTATATCCTAGTGTTGTGCTACTGCCACCCTCGTTATGATAAGCTAAAAAATATGTTGTAGTTTTAGTTACGTTATAATTTGAACCACCATCTACACTTAAATTAAAAGTAAATGCTTGAGCATCTGTTGCTGGGTGTATATCTATAAATTTAAACACATACTCTTTATAAGTAGAATCTATTCCTGAAGTAAAACTAATATTAGCACTAGAACTAGCAGTCTGCTCAGATATCAATACTAAGCTACTACCAGTGACTCCTGAGGGGAGACTGGTAATGGATGCCATGGATCTGTCATTGCATACATTGATTGACATCTATTATCCTTTAGGGTTATCGTCTTTAATCTTTTTAATTCTTGCTTTCCATGCATCTATATCTTTATAGATTTCATCTAACTGATCACCTATGTCTCCATAAGCAATTTTTCTTGTAGCTCTAACTGCATTGTTAGATTCTTCAGTATTACCTGCGGTTTCATATGATGCTAATTGAGAGTCTGTAGGTTTATCTAAACCATCTATTAGCCAATATTTTATATACGGTCCATCACCATCATCCTGCAACATTACGTTACCACCAATACCAAAATTAGCAGTTTTACTATTAGCTTGACAATAAAGTTTAATTTTTGTTGAAAAGTTAGCCATTTGTTTTTCCTTATATTACTCCGTCATTTTAAATATATGCATTGATGCTTGTCCACTTTCAACTCTTGGTGTTCCAGATGTTGAATCTATATAAGCATAACCTTCAATATAATCACTTGAACCATTGAGTTGAACTATAACGCTTGTATTAACTTGATCATTATAATTTATACCATTTGTATCCCAATCTCTAGTTGCCACAGCCCCTGCTACAGCAGATCCATTTTTATAAATACTTGCAATTATTTTATCAGTTGCATTGTCTGATTGTGCTCCTGTTCCAACATTTAATGATACAAAGTAATATCCAGATGTTTGTGGTGTATATCTATAATTACTAGAGTTGTCAAAAGCTGTTCCACTATCGACATTTTCAGCATTAAATTCTATTTTTGTGTGTGTTGCATCACTTAAATTTTGATCTCCATTTCTATACACAGAAACATAAGGTGCGGTTGTCCCACCTATTAAACTTACATCTATTCTTTTTAAAGTACCACCATCAGAAATTAATAATTCATCAGTGCTATCTGGGGCAGATGTTAAAGCTGTTTGCCCTGATATAACATTATCATTTAACTTAGCAGCGGTCACAGTATCGTCAGACGGCTGGCCCAAGTCGAGTACGTTACCTAATATTTGAACAAAGTCAATGACATCCCCTGTTGCCAGATTCGAGGCAAAGGTCATGGTGCTACCTGAGATAGTAAAAGATGATCCTGGTTTTTGTAGGATACCATTTAAACTGACTAACATGTGGTTAGCAGACTCTGGTGCAACGTTAACACCACCTACTTGTAGGGTGTACGCTGCCTGTCCGTTTACGACTGATATCGCATCACAGACTTGAAAGTTTCCGATAGTTGGTTGTTTTCCTATATAGGGCATGCTACTCCTTTTTGTTTATCTAACATATTAGTTGATTCCATACAAGGTTATTGTGCCTGAATCTATATTAACAGGATTATCATCATTAAAATCAAATCTAATAGCATCAACTGCTGAAGTGGTATTTATATATCCTGACACAAGATTATTATAAGAGTAATCTGATGAGTGAGATGATGCAAAACTTGATATAAAATGTTTTACAAAAGTTGTAGAACTAGGATTAAATACATGTAAAATACCATTACATGAATGGTCTGTATCACTTCCTGCATTATCAGTTAATGCTTGAAAATTTGTGCTATTTGCTAAATCAAAATTTGTAGAAGAGCCAAGTGCATTATCACTACCAGATTCATTATGATAATATCTAGCATTTGTGCTAGTAATAGCAACACCATATGACGATCCAGTATTAGTAGATACTTGAAATCTAAATGCAGCACCGTCTGATGCAGGATGAATATTTTTAAATATAAAAANATATTCTTTATAAGTAGAATCAAATACTACACTTGAACTACCATGTACGAAAGATATTGTAGAATCGGAAGATGCTGTAATTTTTTTAATAAATGTCATAGCCCCACCAGCAGATCCTGTCTCAAACCCATTTGCACTGCTATTAAATTTTATTGCTTGATTAGCAACTGGTGTTACATTTATACTACTAAATTTTAATTTATTAAGTGCCATTAACTATCCTTAATTCCATAAAGTTTAAATGTTCCGTCATCTATATTACCACTAGCCATTCTAAATTGTATCTCATCAATAGCAGATGATGTATTAAAGTAACCAGCAGCATAAAAATTTGCACTTGCATCTGATGCTTCATAAAATTGAAATCTAGAAATAAAATGTTTTACAAATGTAGTAGAGCTAGGATTAAAAAGATAAAGTTCTCCAGACAAACTTCTACTGCCTGCATTACCAACTCCATTTGCAAGATGTTGATGATCAGTTGATTGTGCTAAATCATCATTAACTACATATTCTAATGTAGAAGTACCACCACCTTCAGTATGATATGCTCTAAAAGTAGCTGATGTTATTGTTTCGTTAAAACCAGAACCTCCAGAAGCATTACCTTGAAATTCAAAAATATGATTATCAACTGATGGGTGCATATTAATAATTTTAAATAAATAAACAGGATATGTATTATCTAATACAACACTAGATGATCCATCTAAAAATTGTACAGTGCTGGAACTACTTGCTGTGATAGTTTTAATTAATGTCATAGCTCCTGGATTAATTGTAGAAAACCCATTAGCACTTGCATTAAATCCAAGACCTGTACTAGCTGCAGTTGTTACATCAAAACTATTAAAATTAAATTTAGATAATGCCATTATGTAACTCCATACATTTTAATTGTACCTGCAGCAATATTACCAGATGACATAGTAAATTGAACTCCATCAATAGCAGCAGTTTCATTACAAAAACCACCAACATATATAGCTTGATTATATCCTGGTGATGTTGTGTCATGATTACTAACTACAGACATAAAATGTTTTACAAATGTTGTGCTACTAGGATCAAATAAATGTAAAGTTCCAGACGCAGAATCACTACCAGTTCTACCTACGTTAGTAGTTAAGTGTTGAGGATCATTAGTTTGAGCTTCATCTCTTGAAGCTAAATAACCAACAGTTCCAGCTTGACCACCTTCACCATGTTCTGTATAAAAATATGTAGTTGTTTTTGTTGCATCATAACTACTACCACCATCTCTAAAATTTACTTGAAAAGCTACATCCGTACTAGCAGATTGCATATTAATAAATTTAAAAATATATTCTTTGTAAGTAGAATCTATATTAGTATCAAAAGTTATATTAGCTGAACTACTTGCAGTTTGAGATGATATCAATACCAAAGAACCCCCAACATCTCCTGCTTCTATCCCATTATTATTAGAATTAAAAATAACTGTTTTACTCGCAGTGGGTGTTAAATTTAAACTATTAAAGTTGACCTTAGAGATTGCCATGGGTTATTTCTATGCTAAATATCCATATAATGTAACAAAATAATCTTCAATATTTCCACTATCATACGCTAGTTTAATTTTATTAATTTTACTTGTGTAAGTTGCAGCTAAAACTCCACTGCCTCTTATTGTTCTAAAAGCATTACTGCCGTCATNTCTTGAACCTTCCCAAGTAATATTATTATGCTGATTAACACTTGATTCTGTATTAATTGGTTTAATATCAAACATCATGTGATGACCTTCAGCATTAGCTGTATTATTACCACCATCTTTAGATAATTCTATTTTTGTATCTCCATTTGAATAAATAACATCATGTGCAGTGTTATTTGCGTATATGTGTTGATAGCCATATTGATAGTTATTACTTGATGTGTAATAACTTGAACCATCATCAACTGATAAAGTTGCTTGTAGATGTGCATTATCAGTTTCTGGTTTTATATCTAAATACATTTTAAAAGCTCTATAGGTTTCTGGTAAAGCAACTTCTATACTTGCTTGTGAAGATAATCCTGTGCCAGATGCACTTGAAACTTTAGCAAGACCACCAATTAAGGAAACATCTATTCTTTTAATAGTACCAGCATCTGATATAAGTAATTCATCAGTATCTGCTGGAGGATCAGTTAAAGCATCCTTACCAGATATTAAATCATTACCAACCATAGCAGCTGTAATACTATTAGTTGCAGGTGTTACAGTCTGTAACGCTCTACCTAAGAATACACAGTACATGGTGTCTGTTGAAGCTGTAGCCGCAGATAGCGTTAACGCTGTGCCTGTAGCAGTATATGCTTTACCAGATCCAGGTTGTTGTCTAACGTTATTAATAAATAACGCTATCTCATTTTCATTTGTTACTGCATGATCCAAAGTGTAAGACGTAGTTGCACTCGTAGAAAACTCTTGAGTAGCAAATGAAGTAAATGATTCTGATGGTTGATTCCCAATATAAGGCATCTTACGTTATCTCCATAATGCTTAACGTGCCTGATAGTTTATCTGCTACAGAACAATCGACTTGAATCTTATCTCCAGCCTCAAGAACGACTTTTCCTCCTGACAGAACCTCAAGTGAACTCCCCGTAGGAATATTCACATCCTTAAGTAAGAATGCTGTTCCATTTGCAACGTTATTCGCACCACCTCTATTTGATGTTGTACTAACAAGTTCTACCTCCGCAGTCACTGCAGTTGTGTTTATGTTAGCCAATACCAATCCAAGTACAACCGCAGTTGTACTAGATGCTACTGTATACATTACATATGGCGTTCCAGCCGAAGCAGGTTCTGCTGCAAAAGTTACTACTTTAAACGTGTTTGCCATATTTTTTCTCCTTTTTCCTTATATATTAACCTAATGCAATTGCAAGAGCCGTGGGATCGTCTGTGCTAAATCCTGCGCTTGATAAGTATGTTTTAACATCTGTTAATGCTACTTGTTTCATAGTGCCTGCATCATTTGCAACTAATCTATCGGCATCTACTAAAGTTGTAGAGCTAGCAGATGTATCACCATCCATGATGTTTAGTTCTGTTGCTGTAGAGGTTACACCGTCTAATATGTTAAGCTCTGCTGTTGTTGATGTGACACCATCTAATATGTTAAGCTCTGCTGCCGTAGATGTAACACCGTCTAATATATTTAATTCAGCAGCAGTGGATGTTACTCCATCTAATATATTTAATTCAGCAGTTGTTGCAGTCACACCGTCTAATATATTTAATTCAGCAGCAGTGGATGTTACTCCATCTAATATATTTAATTCAGCAGTTGTTGCAGTCACACCGTCTAATAGATTTATTTCCGTAGCTGTTGCAGTCACAGCCACATTTTCATTTATTTTTGGTGAAGTTAATGTTTTATTAGTAAAAGTTTGTGTTGCTGCTATACCTGCGACTGTGTCTGTGGTAGCTGGTAAAGTCAAAGTAATATTACCAGAAAAAGCTGAGTGAGCAGGAGCTTGTAGTCTAGCGTAGTGAGCGTTTGATGACTCACAATAAAAATCAACATAAGATTGAGAGCCAGAGTTTTTAATTGATATAGATCCTGATTGTATGTCAATACCATTAGATCCATCAATTCTAACAACTCCACTTCCGTTTGGCGTTAAAGCAATATTGCCGTTTGAAGTAGATACTAAAGCATTACCATTAACATCTAAATCACCACCTAATTGAGGCGTGCTATCTTCCACCACGTTTGATATTGCACTTGATGTAGCAAGCCCTGAAACCACAGTTGATCTTGCAACTTTTTTAAGACCACCGCCTGAAGTATCAACTGCTAAAAACACATCGTCATTAGCAATAGTAGATATTTCTGATAATGACCCGACTGCTACTGAATTAAAGTTTGTGCCATCTGCAATTAATAAATTACCCGCAGTGTTAGTGCCCATGGTAATGTCATCACCAGCGACTGTAAGATCTCCTGTGATACTTAAATTTCTAAATCCAGATATATCTTTATTTGAATCTACTATAACTGCTAAAGATGCAGATACAGTTCCTGCAGTAATACCATCTAATAAATTTAACTCTGCAGCTGTAGAAGTTACGCCATCTAATATATTAAGTTCTGCTGTAGTTGAAGTTACACCATCTAAAATATTTAATTCTGCTGCTGTTGCATCAATTGCAGCGAGCTTAGTTAAGTCTGCCTGTACTAATCCAGATACTCCATCTAACAAGTTTAATTCCGCAGCGGTTGACGTGACAGCAGTGCTACCTAAAGTAAGACCTCCTTCTGGTATAACTACACTACTACCAGACAAAGCTGTAAAAGTGTTCGCTGTGAATCTAAAATCATCTGCTCCAGCAATTGCTATGTCTATTTGATCATCTGTGTCTGCTGTAATTGTAGTATCAGCATCAGCATCAAGAGTTAAAACTCCACCATCTAAATCTGTAGCTCCACTAAAATTAGTGTCTACTATATTTGTTCCATCAGAGAAAAGTAATTTTGTGCTTTTATCAGATGTTGCAAAAGTTACACCAGATCCTGATGCAGTTTTAAATTGAACAGTGAAAGCGCCTGATGTTCCATTTACTACAATATAAACTTTTTCAACTGAATCTGGGACAGTTACAACTTGATTACCTGTAATAGTCCCTGTAAGTTTTATTACTGCATGTCTAGCAACAGAGGTTGACTCAGTTGCATCTCCATCTGTAATAGATAAAGTGGTTGTTTGTGCTCCACCTGCGATAGACTTTTCTACATAACCAGCAATAGCTTTTTCTACTATCTGTAAATTTGTATTAGTTTTTGTTCCCCATGTACCAGAGTTTTCTCCGGTTGCCATTAGTTCGATACCAAGATCTGAAAATGTTGATGCCATAATTTAATCCTTAAGGTGTTGGTGAGTTGACTGGTATTCTAACTGTTCCATCAGTGTAGTCATCTCTTCGTCTTCTACCTATTTGCTCTCCTCCAAATTTTTGTACTTCTTGTTGGTATTTTTGTTCATATAATTGCAGCATATCAGCTGGGCCTTTTAAGAAACCATAGGCTTCTGCTAAACAGCAATATAGCAGACCATTTGGAAAATTCATACTAATATAATTAGTATCATCATTTTCTAATAAAGATGGCACTGCATTGTAATGTATCTTATATGCAAACGTTGCACTCGGTGTTGGTGACACAATTATAGATCCAGAATTTGATGAGCTTTCTCCAGTAGCTCCAGTATCTAACATTGCATAATATTTTGGTGTTCCAGTGGATGTGCTCGCTGATATATATTCTTCTAAAAATGTAATATCTCTTTTTTCTAAATACACATTGGCACCAGTAAAAGTAGATCCAGTTGCAGTATAGACTTGAACTGCTCTAACGAATACAGCTCCTGCTGGAACAGTTACATTGTTTGTCCCAGATGTAAAATTACCTGTAGCTGTTTTTCTATCAGCATCAATAGGCACATCTCTAAATATTCTATATTGTGCGTTTAATATTATATTCTCTAACACGCTGTCTGACAGCACGGTAGAGCTAACTTCTGTNTAACTTTNTTATCTGTGTTTTTAATCCTGATGCACTTAATCCTGCCATATTANGCTGTCAANGTTGCTGGACCAGCCGAACAACTATTGCCTCCTCCTGATATCCCTCCACTTGTAGCAGTATCTGTATCAACAGTAAAGTGGTAGAAATTTTCTGTGTTTTCTATATTGCCACTAGAATCTCTTTTTCCAACTGTTATCGAGTAACCAGCGGCTTTTGCTATGTTAGATCCTGTAATGCCATCAAAATTATTTGGGTTTTGAAAACCATCAGGATCGGATGTTGTAAATATAGGGCCTCTAAATCTAACAGTATCTCCTGTAGATCTTCCATGTCCAACTTCAAATACGTTTATGATACCAGAGCTAGATGATATTGTTTCGAATGGATTAGGTCCTAATAATATTAAAACTTCATTTTCTGTTCTATCAGGTCTTACATCTCTTAGTCCTTGTGAATCACCTGATCTAGATCTTAATTCTAGTTGTGGATGTTTAGCTTCATATTCTGATTTGTGAACAAAATGGCCATTCCACTCTTTTACCATTTCTTCATATGGAAATGCCATGCCTGATCTATCAGATATTGCTTTTGATTTTTTTCCTCTTGCAAACGCCATTATGCTCCTGGGTAATAAGTTTTAGGTGTTATTATTGTACTAGAAGAAGAGCCATCTTCTGCTAAAGCTCTGCCTAACTCATCTTCGTAATATAGTTTCATGGCCTGCACTCTCTCTGGTGCATATTTTTGTGCTAAGTAAAACGCTAAACCAGACACCATGCAAGGCACAAATCTGTAAGGCACATCCGTTGCATCTGTATATGTTGAGTCAACGTCTTGTATTCTTTTTACAAAAAATATATGCATGTCTTTTGTGGCTGCTGTTGCATCTGGTGTTGGATATACAGTGACAGTTGTTTTATCTATAAAACGCTGGACAAAATATTGAGAGGGAGTCCCTTTAGATAATTTACCTGATAAACTAGAATAAGTAGATCTATCAATCTTCGTCATTGCTGAATCAGCTTGAGTAGTCTGTGTTCTATTCTGTCTAAAAGTTGCCTCTAATATATCTGCAACACCAAAAGTAGAGGATCCGCTTGTGCCACCTACAGTAACTGATGAGGTGCCATCTCCGCTTGATCTGAAAAAAGTGTATTCTGCTTGACCTTCAATTAAGTCTATATTTGTATCTCCTATCTCCCAATAGTGTAAGCCTCTATTACCCCACTCTTGAAATAATATATTTAGAGATCTTCTTGCAGATCTTAATTGATATCCAGAAGTTACTTGTGAACCAATTCGTTCATAAGCCTCTGCTATTAAATCATCAACAGCAAAAGTTTTATCGAAAGTAACTGTGCCTGAAGTTGTGTTGGCCATCAGCTACCTCCTTAATAAATTTTTTGAAATTCTGCTATAACCGTATACATGTTACCAGAATCAGCAGCACTTGGTACAACAAAGTTAACATCGCTTTGGTTGCTATTGGATGACTTATCTGCTGGTATTCCACCAAACTCTCTAAAATCCCAATATCCTGCGCCAGTTAATCCTATGATAGGAATATCCCCATCAGAGTCTTCTTCGTCTAAACGTGCAAAAGCGTCTCCACCATCGCCGCCTTGACATGAATACCAAACTCTAAGTAATCCTAAGTGAGCTACCGCAGTTCCATCTTCTCTAGCATCTAATGCTGAGACATCTCCAAAAACTGTAGTTCCGCCTGTTCCATCTGATTCGTTTACTATTTTAATAACAACTCTCTTATCGTTTTGTTGTAAGATAGTTGGTCCTGTTACTGTATCTGCCATGTTTCCCTCCTTAATTAAGAAACTGTGAGGGCCGAAGCCCTCACATTAATTATTATTGATCTGCAAACGCTGGTGCAGTTGTAGATGTTACATTACCAAAAATTTGATAATTAGTTGTGTCTTTTCCAACAATAGTTACATCAAATCCCTGTGGGACATTTATTTGTATCTTACTGTTTGAGTTTCCATCAGAAAAAACTGCACTTACTTCATTACCATCTTGGTCAAGAAACGTGACTCCACCAATGTAAAAATTTGAATTACCTGGAGTAACGATGATTGCGTCAGTCGCATCAGCAGCTCCTCCTGCATAAACAAATCTAAACACAGATCCAGCTATCGGAGCTGGAAGAGTGTATGTGTTATCTTGACTTCCATCTGGAACAAGTAAAATTCTTCCGCTGTGTGTTGCGTTTGTAAGAGTTACATCGCCATCAGAAAGACTTACTGGTCCATCACCAAATGTTGATACTTCAGTAATCGCTCCAGTAGTAGCGTTTTTACTAACAGTTTTAATTGTGCTCTCAGATCTTACTGGACCTGAAAAAGTTGTAGTTGCCATGATTAAATCCTCCTAGTTAATGAACATAGTCTCTAGGCCGCCGACTATACGCGTCTATGTTCTAATATTAATTGTATAGTGTGATTTTTATACAACAGTTTTGTATAGAGCGCAAGAGAGCCTGCAGTGCGGATTGGTTTTTTCCAACGATGTAGCTTTTTGTTAAGTAGCTACAGAAACTTCAGGTGCAGCCTCATCTATCTTAATTTGCATATGCTCTTTTTTAGCTTCTGCAAGTTTAATATGGCTAATTACATCTCTGACTTTTCTGTCAATTTTAACCATATTGAGAGTATATTTACCCTCTTTAAGATGCTCCTGCTCCCATTCGAGATCCAGACCCTTCTTCTGTGTGTAAAGGTCGTTTAGATGTTGCATCATGTTCTCCATCGATAACCTCCTCATAGGTTATTCTTTTAATCTTGGGATCCATCATTTCTCCAAGATATTCCCACTTTATATCGCCTTTTCCTAGTTTGTCAACTATGGCATTTTCAATATCTAGAGGAGTTTCGATGCAACTTATAACAAAGTCGGCTCGATATTGATATGCATAAATTTGTACTCTGAATTGTTGTGGGGACATTTTTTCTTTCTATACATGGAATAAGGCGGGATTGTGTCCCGCCTTAAATTATTTAGATTACGCTCCTGGTGATCCGAAGATACCTCTAGGGTCTGAGAATCCAAAAGAATATCTCTCTCTAGCTTTGTATCTTACGTTTCCAGTTTC
>FUFK010041991.1_pt1 | contig 11713 bp, 12 predicted proteins | sample 1021851 | NCBI WGS metagenome assembly FUFK01 (sample SAMEA51879418, study PRJEB19060) | metagenome
AGGATTTATGGCTTCCTACATTNGAAGAATGTTATGAATATGCTTTGCCACAAAGAGAATCTTTTTATACTGAGTCTATTGGTAGAAGAAGATCAGATCGTATCTTTGATGAAACAGCAGTAGTAGGAGTACAAGAATTTGCTAGTAGATTACAATCAGGTATTGTTCCTAACTATGCAAGATGGGCAGACTTTGTAGCTGGTTCTGAAATACCAAAGAATGAACAAAGAGAAGTAAATTTATTATTAGATCAAGTTACAGAATATGTATTTGAGATATTACAAAACTCAAACTTTTCACAAGAAGTACATGAAACATTTTTAGATTGTGCAGTAGGTACAGGTGTACTTTTAGTAGAAGAGGGAGATGCAATACAGCCAGTAAAATTTAAAGCAATACCATTACCACAAATAGTTTTAGACTCAGGATTTGATGACAAGGTAGATCATATCTACAGAAAAAGAATGATACGAATGAAAGAATTATTAATAGCATATCCTAATGGAACACTATCTGAAAAAATGAAAATGGATATGGAGAAGATGGGCGAAACAGAATGTGAGATAGTAGAAATAGTTTATAGAGATTATTCAAATACAAAAGAAGAACAGCATAAGTTTTGTGTTATAGCACCAATGTATGAACATGAAATAACACAACAAACATTTAAAGGTTTAGGTTCTAATCCATATATTATTTATAGATGGTCTAAAGTTGCAGGAGAAGTTTATGGAAGAGGCCCATTACAATTAGCATTACCAGCAATTAAAACTTCTAACTTAGTTATAGAATTAATTTTAGAAAATGCACAAATGTCTATTTCAGGAATGTATCAAGTAGAAGATGATGGAGTTATAAATGTAGATAACATATCACTCATTCCGGGAACAATCATTCCAAAAGCTATGGGATCATCAGGACTACAACCAATAGCACCAGCAGGTAATTTTAATGTTAGTGATTTAGTATTAAGAGATATGAGAACTAATATTAAAAAAGCATTATACAATGATATGTTAGGTACACCAAATGAGAAAACTCCTATGTCAGCAACAGAAGTAGCTGAAAGAATGGCTGATCTTTCAAGACAAATAGGAGCGGCATTTGGTAGATTACAAGCAGAATTAGTTAATCCTGTTTTACAAAGAGTAATATATATTTTAAAAAAACAAGGTAGAATAAAAATCCCAGTAGTAAATGGTAGAGAAATAAAAATTAAATCTTCTTCTCCATTAGCACAAGCACAACACCAACAAGATGTAGCAACACTAGATAGATTTTTAGGAATGGTACAGACTAGAGTTGGCCCACAATTATTAAATCTTTTAATTAAACAAGATGAGGCGGCTAAGTTTGTTGCTAAAAAATTAGGAGTGCCTGAAGAATTAATTAGATCGCCTGAAGAAATGCAACAGGCGGCACAACAGTTTCAAGAAATGATGGCACAACAGCAGGGGGAAAGTCAAGGAGAACCACAGCAGTAATGAAAGTGTCATGCATAATTCTGTACTTGTAATAAGTGATCTTCATATTCCCTATCATCACAAAGATTCTTTTAGATTTTTAAAAGCAATTAAAAAAGAATTTAAACCTGATACTGTAATTAATATAGGGGATTTACTAGACTTTCATGCAATATCAATGCATGAACATAATCCTGATTTGCCAAGTGCAGGACATGAATTAGATATAGCTAGAGANTATGTAAAAGAANTAGANGCAATATTTCCTGAAGTAACNGAAGTAGATTCTAATCATAGTAGTTTAGTTTANAGAAGAGCATTAANNTTTGGAATGTCNAAACAATTCNTAAAACCATATGGAGAGTTTCTTAGGAACTCGTAAATGGAAATGGANNGATGATATTACNTTAANATTANGTAATGGTAAAAAATGTTTCTTTACACATGGTAGAGCGGCAGACATTTTAAAAGTTTCACAGACAATGGGTATGAGTGCTGTACAAGGACANTATCATACAAAGTTTGTTATATCTTATTGGGCTAACCCTGATGATATATTCTTTGGTATGAATGTAGGNTGTTTAATNAATCAAAAGTCTATGGCTTTCTCATATGCTAAAAACTTTAGAACAAGATTTATTATTGGCTGTGGAATAATACTAAATGGAATACCAAGACTTCTTCCAATGGTATTAGATAAAAATGGTAACTGGATAGGAGAAATAGTATGACAGATAAAATAAACCCTGATTATTATCAAAAAGGAGAATGTACTTGTGGTAAAAAATTACAAACATATGATTATGTAAAAAACTTACCATATGCAGATGCTACATCTATTAAATATATTATTCGCCATAGAGATAAAGGTGGATCAACAGATATTAAAAAAGCTATATGGTTTTTAAAAAAGATATTAATAGATGAGTATAAAGAAACCGAGTAAACCTATAGTTGTAGGAGATAAGAAATATTATAAATATCTTATAATTTGGGAAGATATTGTTGGAGATAGCACGATAACAGATTACAACGAAACTAATAATATGCATTGTGCTTTAATTAAAACTGAGGCATATATATTTAAAAAGACTAAGAAATATGTACATTCTTTTAGTAGCTATCAAAATGATAATGGAGAAATAGGATTTGGGGATAGAAATATTTACCCTAGAAGTGTAATTAAAAAGATGCTAAGGATATAACAAGAATGAAAGCAGAACAAAAAAATAAAGCCCTTATAGGTTTGGATAACTTTAAAAGAAGTTCTGATGATGAAGAAAAATTAAATAGTGCTTTTACAGCATTGTTTAGTACTGACATTGGTGTGTCAGTTCTCCAATACCTAAAATCAATTACCATTGAGTCGGTAGCTGGGCCTGAGATAGCTGATAACTCTCTAAGACATTTAGAGGGGCAAAGATATATTGTTGGGTTAATACAGCGTAGAGTCAATAAGGGAAAAAGTCAAAACATAGTAAAGGAGAATAACAATGGCTGAAGAACAAACACAACCTGTTGAACAAACACAAGAAACTGAACAACAACAACCACAGGAAAATGTTTCACATGAAACGCAAGAAGCAACAACTACAGAACCTAGTCCTAGACCTGAGTATATTCCTGAGAAATTTTGGAATACAGAAAAGAACGAAGTTAATATGGAAGAGTTTGGTAAATCATATACTAACCTTGAAAAGTATGTAGGTGGTAAAAAAGAAGAACTAAGAGATCAGATTGTAGATGAGTTACAACAAGAAGCTATAGCTGATAGACCTGAAAATGTAGAGGGTTATGAATTACCAAAATTACCTGAGGGTGTAACAGAAGAATTAGTAAATGCAAATCCTATGACAGATTGGTGGAGAAATTTTTGTTATGAAAATGCATATGACCAAGAAGTATTTGAAGATGGTGTAAACAAATATGTAGATATGTATGTAGGTAATCAAGTTGATATTGATGCAGAAAAAGAAAAACTAGGAGAAAATGCTGATGCTAGATTAGATGCAGTAAACAGTTGGGCATCTACATTTTTTACACCTGAACAGTATGAAGCTATATCAGGAACTCTTGGTCAATCTGTAGATGGTATTGAAGCATTAGAAAAAATGATGAATAGTAGTAAACAAACTATATCTAATGCACAAAACTTTACGCAACCTGAAAGACCTTTAACAATAGAAGATGTGCGATCTATGATGAAAGATAAAAGATACTTTGATCCTAAGGAAAGAGATGAATCTTATGTGAGAAAAGTAGATGATGCTTTCGCTAGATTGTATCGTGGATAAGTTAATAGTAGAAAAAGCAACACCTGAACATGGTTTTGATCTAGCCCCTAGACTTAAATCAATAGATAGATTTGAATTAGGTTTATGGGGGCTTGATCCTTTACAAGCATTACTTCAACCTTTTAGATATAAGCGACCTAATATACATTCATTCACAATATTAACAGAATCTAAACAAGAAGTTGTAGCAATGTTTGGTGCTGTATCTAGTAGAAACAATCATAAAATCGGCACAATATGGTTCTTAGCATCAGACTTATTAGATAAAAACTATAAGTATTTTCTTAAAAGAAATAAGAAATGGTTACATTATTTAGAAGAAAATTACTTATTTTTGTCAAATTATATAACAGAAGAACATCAAGTAAGTATAAGATGGTTAAAATGGCAAGGGTTTAATTTTTCTAAACCTATGCTTGTAAAAAATGTAAAAGTGTTGTATTTCTATAAACGACTACATAGTGTAGTCAAAAATGGGATGCAACCTGTTTTGAANGANNTCGGCCCNNNNTGGAAAACNGAGTTAAAGTCAAAAAAGATAATTGCTTAATTTAACAACAACAACGACAAAAAGGAGGCAACATGAGTACATCTATTTCAACTGCNTTNATTAAGCANTTTGAGTCTGAAGTTCATATGGCTTATCAGCGTATGGGTTCAAAACTGCGTAATACTGTAAGGCAAGTAAATAATGTAAAAGGTAGCCAAGCGAGATTCCAAAAAGTCGGTACTGGTACTGCTGTGTCTAAANCNAGACANGCACAAGTTCCTACTATGGACATCTCTCACTCNACTGTTGATGTTACNCTTTCAGACTTCTATGCGGCNGANTATGTNGATCGTTTAGATGAATTGAAAACTAACATTGACGAAAGACAAGTCCTATCTCAATCTGCGGCGGCGGCATTGGGTAGAAAAACTGACCAAACTATCATTGATGTTTTGGATGCAGGTACAAACTCAAACAATGTAGCACATGGTTCTGCTGGTTTAACTTTAGCTAAATCACTAACTGTGTACGAAGCGTTTGGGGAATCTGACATTCCTGATGATGGACAAAGATACTTTGTAGTATCTCCTGCTGGTTGGGCTGATTTATTACAAATTGATCAGTTCTCAAGAGCAGAGTATGTTGGGGAAAGTGATCTACCTTACGCTGGTGGTATAACAGCTAAGAGATGGCTTGGATTTATGTGGTTTACACACTCAGGTCTTTCAATTTCAAGTACAACTAGAGAGTGCCATGCATTTCACAGAAGTGCAGTAGGTACTGCTATGGGTTCTGAAATTAGAACTGAAATAAACTACATTCCTGAAAAAGTCAGTAACTTAATCACATCATATATGTCATTAGGATCAGTAATGATCGACAACAATGGTGCGANCAAAGTACAAATAACAGAATAATAAAGGAGGTTTAAATGGCATATTCAGCAAGTAGCTTGAAAAAGATAGCTGGTGGTAGTCAAGGAATCTTCTATTATGATTCTGCTGACGCTATCGGTACAATAGTAGCAAGTGGTTACTTTAATGACGCAACTAACGAACTTAAACAGAATGATATTATCATTGCTGTAGGTTCTACAGGTGGAACTAGAACTGTTGATGTTTTAGTAGTATCATCTGCAACTGGTGCGGCGACTGTAACTACAATTAATGGTACATAACCAATAATGGTATGGGGGGGAGTTTACTTTCCCCCATATCTAGTATAAGAATAAAATATGGCTGACAGTAAATTTGATATATGCAACAAAGCAATGGTATTAGTAGGTGCTAATACAATCTCAAGTTTTACTGAAAATACAACTGAATCAAAAGTAGCTAATCAACTTTACGAATCAACTTTAGAAAATTTAATTACAAGATGTAGATGGAGATTTGCANNTAAACAANCNCAACTAAGTAAAAATACAACTAANCCTGATGCAAGATATGAATCNTCATANGCNTTACCAANTGATGCATTAGTTATCCACACAGTTACAGTAGGAGATGATGTTATTAANTATGATAGATATGGACAAAATTTATTTACAGACACTACATCTAGTGATACAGTTATTGCAGATTACACTTTCCAACCTAGTGAGAGTGATTTTCCTCCATACTTCAAACAGACGCTGGTTTTCGAACTGGCGTCTTTATTTGCAGGAGCAATAGCAAGAAANGATCANTTATCNGAACTCTATCACAAAAGAGCAATAGCCCAATTAGCAATAGCTAAAGGTATAGATGCACAAGCACAAACTACAAGAAGAGTAGATGTAGATAGATTTAGAAATAATAGAAACCGAACTGCATTGAGTAATATAACAGCAGTAGCACCATAGGATGAACAATGGCAAGACAAAGGGTTCATCAAGCTAGTTTTTTAAGAGGAGAACTTGATCCAAAAATATTATCTCGTGTTGATTTAGCGGCTTATGGTCAAGGATTAAAAAAAGCTAGAAATGTNNTNCCAGTTAATCANGGTGGTATTGANAGAAGAAGTGGTAGTGTNTATAGNGCAGACTTAGGTGCTGTTTCAAGAATAGAACCATTTATCTTTAATGAANCNCAAGAATATATATTTGCNTTTCAAAACCAANCATTAAAAATTTATTCTACTAATGGNACTNTAGTAGCAACATTATCATCATGCCCTTGGGTTACTTCTGAATTNTTTGAATTAAACTATAGTCAATCAGGAGATAACATGATTGTAGTACATGAAAACTTTGTACCACAAATTATTACAAGAGTAGATGCAACAACATTTACTAGAACTGCATTTGGATTTGAACAAAGTCAAAATGGAGCAGACACATTTCAGCCATACTTTAAATTTGCAGATGATAGTATTACATTAGATATTAGTACAGCTAGTGCAGGATCAGGTGTAACTTGTACTACATCTTCAGCATATTTTACTTCATCATATGTAGGTATGAAGTTAAGGTATCATGGATCAGAACTTACTGTAACAGGATATACATCTCCTACACAAGTTACAGCTACATTAGAAAAAGATGTTGAAATAGTTTTAGATGAAGATCCATTTGCAACTTCACAAGGATCAGGAGTAATTACAGTAACTCATGTACAACATGGATTTACTACAGGTGCTAGTATAGTTATAGCTGGATCAGAAGATATATTTGATCCTGATGGAAATGGTTTAGCGGCTGGTAATATAAATGGTACAAGAACTATTACAGTTATAGATGATAATCATTATAAGTTTACAGCAGGTTCTAGTGATACTGCAAATGAATCTGTAGATGGTGGTGGTGTAAGAGTAACTATAGCAGGACATCCTCCTACTACGCAATGGGATGAACAAGTATTTAGTGCAGTAAATGGTTTTCCAAGAACAGTTACATTTCATGAACAAAGATTATTTTTTGGTGGNGTAACAGCTTTACCTGATGGAATACAAGCTAGTAANGTAGCAGACTTTTTTAANTTTGATGTAGGAGATGCAGAAGATGCAGACTCAGTACAAATACAAATAGCATCAGATCAAGTNAATGAAATTAGACATTTAANATCNTCTAANACATTAGAAATATTTACAAGTACAGGAGAGTTTTATCTTAAACCACAAGTATCNAAACCTATTACACCAACNGATATACAAATNATNAGACAATCAAGTTTAGGTGTACAAGNNAAAGCTATGCCAAAAAGATTTGATGGTGCAACTATATTTATACAAAATAATGGAAAGACAGTAAGAGAGTTCTTTTATAATAGTGGTGCAGAGGAATTTACTGCTAATAGTATTTCTTTGCTTAGCTCCCACCTAGTAGATACACCTACTGATTCTGCAACTATTACATCTATAGGAGAAAGAACAGAACAGTTTTTTTTCTTAGTTAATAGTGATGGAACAATAGGTGTATTTACTTCTCAACGAGCAGAAAAAATAGCAGGATGGGTTTTATGGACAACAGATGGTACATATGAATCTGTTGCTTGTACTACTGGTAATATATATGCAGTAGTTAAAAGAACTATAAATGGTAGCCCTGTATATAATTTAGAACAGTTTGCTAATACATCTTTTGATATACCTACTGATTGCACAGTAACTAAAACTATATCAGGATCATATCAACCACATGGTACACCATTAGTTAATGGAGCAGTTTCATCTTCTACAACTCTTACTGTAGATGGGTTTACAAATGCACCTAGTCAGGGAGAAACATTCCAATTTGGTGGTACTGGTACAACTTATACTATATCTTCTGCAACTGCTACTGGTAATTCAGGAGAATATACTATTGTTATAAATGCGGCAGTATCTCAATCAGATAATACAGCATTACAATTTGTTACAAGCAAAGTATTTTCAGGATTAAACTCTGCACCAAACCTTGTAGGAAAAACAGTTTACGCTACTTCAGGTACTACTGAGGGTGGCAATATATTTTATTATGGAGATGGTACAGTAGATTCAAATGGTAATGTTTCATTTGATACACCTATTAGTGCTTGTGATATAGGATTATTATATAGTCCAACTGTACATACCTTACCAATAGATGCAACTATTCAAGGTGGACAACTTACTGGTCATCCTAGAAAAATAGGTAAAGCTGTAGTAGAGTTATCTTCAACTTATAATATACAAATTAATTCTAATGATGTAATTCTAACAACAGTATCGTTAAATACATCTAGCGGTATTACAAGTTTTACAGGTAAGAAAGAGGTATATGTGTTAGGTTATAGTTTAGAACCAAATTTAGAAATAAGTCAATCTGTTCCAGTACCTATGAGGATATTGGGATTAACAACTGAGGTATATTATTAATGTGTGATCCAGTAACAGCTACATATGTAACACTAGCCGCTACAGCAGGTACTACTCTTATGAGTATTCAAGCCCAAAAAGCATCTATGAAAATGCAACAGCAACAAGCTGAGTTTCAAAGAAAACAATTTAAAATGCAGGCAGATGCGGCTGAACTAGAAACTATACAAGCAGAAAATACTAGAAAGAAAAAATATTTATCTAAGTTAAATGAAAATAGGGCATTGTTTAGTAAGATGAATATAACCACAGATTCTCCATCTTATCGTGCTTTCTTAAAAGCAAACAAAGAAACAATGAAAAAAGATGTACAGAGATTAAGATTACAAGGTACAGAGAAAAGATTAGCGGCTATGTATGGTGTACAACAAGCAGACCTAACTGGTCGTATGGCTAAGATACAATACAAACAAGGTGTAGCTACTACAGTAGGAAGATCATTGTTATCAGCTAATAAACTTTATGGAGAGATAGCATAATGGCTTTAAAAAAAGAAACAGAAGAAGTTACTTATTCAGATAGAATAGGAGTTAATCGAGGAGCTGGTTTTGATTTTGGAGCAAGAGTATTTCAACAACAAGCAAATGCTATAGATAATTTAACAAGTCAATTTGCAGATACAGCTTTAGCATCTATACAAAAAGCAGGTAAAAAATTAGGAACTGAAGCGGCAGAAAATGCACAATTTTCTAAAAAAGAAATAGAATACATTGATGCAGATGGTAATACAAAAACACAATATATTGATGCACCTATACCAAAATTAAAAGGGCCAGTTACTAAATCTATGCAAGAAGCATATGATAAAGAAATTTATACTAAGTATAAAAATGAAGTACAAGCAACAATAAGAAATATAATTGTAGAAGAAAGAGCAAACTCTATAGAAGCAAAAGGTAATCCTGAAGATTTTAATAAAATAGTAGAATCAAGAATAGCACCAATAATAAATTCACTTGATCCTAAATTTGCAACTGTTGTTAATACATATGCAGAAGAACAAAGACAATCTCATTGGTATCAAGTATGGGATGAACATAATAGACATTTAGAACAGATAGATAATATTAGTTATGATGAGGGTGTTAAATTAAAAACAGGAGAAATACAAAGTCTTATTATTAATAATGCAGATTCTAAAATATTAGAAGAAAAAGTAGAAGATTTAAAAGATCATATAAGTATTTATGCAGGTAAGAAAAATGAAAAAGCAATAGCTACTGGTAAACAAGTTATTAAAAATATTACTGATGGTAAAGAAATATACAAAGCAATAGCTTCAGTTAATGTAAAAGATTTAAGTATAGCAAAACCAAGTGAAGTAAAACAATCCATAGAAGATTTAAGATTATTAGATTCTGTATTATCAGGAGCATCACAAAAAGTTACATTATCAAATGGTGTAATAGTTACACAGAATGGAATGAGAAGTGCTACTAATAATAATCAAGGTGCTATTGATGCCGCTAANATNAGANTTAATGCAATGATAACTGANCTTAGTGGATTTTATGAATTAAATAAAAAATCNNNNACTATGATTTCATTAGCAGAAAATAATTATATGTATGGAGAACATGGTAGAGTATCTGTNAATGGTGGACAATCAGANANTACATGGAGAGAATGGTTAAACTCAGAAGAGGGTTTTGATTATCTTGCAGGTAAATACAATGCTACTAATCCTGAAAAACCTATTACAGATATTAATGATCCTAGATATACAAAACTAGCTATTCGTTCACAAGGNCANNTACCTTTAGCTGTATATGAAAAAATGGAAAATGCATTTGAAACAATGNNTATGAATGACATACAAGATTTATATACTTCAGGTATTATTCCNTATTTAACTAATTTTAAAATGTCATTTGANATGAATGGNNTNGAATCTACNNTACAAGTNAATGCNTTAGAAAGAGCAGGATTTCCTAAATCAATTATTAACAAAATAAATATGATTGATAATGAAGTACAACTTACTGGTAACTTTGCATTAGCTATGGATAATGTTAAAAAGTTTTATGACAAATATCCTGATGGTATAAATGCAACAAGCATATCATCATATATAGATAAAGCATCAAATGGTAATAAAGGTATTGGAGATGTAAATAAAGTTATACTTACTAAGACAGAAGATTTACTTGATAGCAGTTCTATGGGTGCTACACAAATGGGAGATGTAAACTTTCCTGTATCATTATATAATCAAATTAAAACAAAAGTATATGACTATATTACAGATGGTACAATAGATATATCTAAAGATAGTCAAATAGAAAAAATAGTAGAAACATCTTTAGCGGCAGTTCTTTCAGGAAAAACTAATCATGGTTTTTCTAAATATGGTATTAATGATTTTGCACCACAAGGTTTAGAATATAAAGCTGATAGAGAAAACTTTGTATTTAATGCACCTGAAACACATTACTCATTACCAAATGGTAAAGGTGTATCATGGATGAATGAAGATGTAATGAAGTTAGTTAAAAGTTCTTTAGAATATGATGAGGGATATAAAAATATTAAAGACTTAGCTTTTGGTAAACAAATAAAATTAAGATCAATAGATACAAGTGTACCACCTAGATATGAAGTAGTTTTTGTAAATAATGATGGTCTTATAGATGTATTACAAGATAGTAATGGTATGAATATTATTTATGATCCATCTAAAAAGTTTCAAGAATTATTTGAAACAGAAATGACAAGTGATGAAACTAACGCCAAGATTAATGACCTTAAAGAAAAAAGAAAAGATAATCTTATGACTTTACAAGAGTTAGAAGATGAGGGTTGGATTAAAAATGGTGTACTACAATGGTAGGAATAAAATATAATACTGAAGAACAAGAAACAGAATTAAACATTATAAAAGATGTTGATGCTATTTATACATCTTTACCACACAATCATGTAACTCCTCTTAAATATGATAATGGTTTTTGGTCAGATGTAGAAGATGAGTTTGCTTTATCTTGGTTAGGTCAATTAATAAATCACAATGAATATGATGCAGGTTTTAATAATAAACCTATAGATTTAGAATATGATCCATTTGCTCCTGAAAATATGAGTGGATATGAAATGTATGCTGGTAAATTTAAAGATGTTAGAAATAAAGAACATCATGATTTTATCAAAGCAAA
>FUFK010076874.1_pt1 | contig 11711 bp, 11 predicted proteins | sample 1021851 | NCBI WGS metagenome assembly FUFK01 (sample SAMEA51879418, study PRJEB19060) | metagenome
ATTAATAAATTCAGATATTTGATTTGGAGAAAAGTTTTCTAAACTATCAAGTTTTCCAGTGCCTGCATTACTAATTAATCCATCAATAGGTTTTTCTTTAATTAAGTTGTTCAACTTTTCGTACTCACTTTCAATTTTTGACAAATCAAATTCAACGTGTTGATAATTTTCATTTGAAATATCTGGTATTTTTCTTGAGATACCTAATACATTAGCTTTGTTATTTAGCAAAGCTTTGGTTATGGATAAACCTATGCCACTTGAGCTTCCGGTAACAATAATATTTTTATTTGATAGCATGTAAGTTAATATGGAGTGCAAGAGAAAATTTGTACATCTTTTTTAACATTTTTGTAAATTAGATTTTTACAATATGAAATCATTTCTTTTTCAACTTCATCCTTATAAGAGTATACATTATCTCTTTTTTCAAAATTATACGAAAATAATTCGTCTCCAGGATACATAGTACTTATTGTATTAAAGATTTGTTTTGGGAATCTTAAAGAACCAAAACTAACGGAATGTAAATAATTTNTATTAATTTCNTCTAAAATTGTNCTTATCAATTCTNTATAAGAAATCTTCCAATTATTATTATANATTANTGGGTCAAACCTTANACCAATTTTCCACCCAANTGATGTAAGTTGTTTTAATGATTTTATTCTTAGATTTATTGCTGGGGCCTTNATATCAAATTTTTGAGCTAAGTCACCTGGGAGTAAACTATAAGCAATTATAATATTTTCTGACGGTTTATTTTTTAAAAAAGGATTAATTTGNAAACTTTTTGTTCTAAACTCATATGTAATTTTTTTATTTTCTAAATAGTTTTTTAAGAAAAAATCTGCAAAACTTGTTACTTTTTCCATTGCTAATGAATCACAGTCATACCCAGAAAAAAACGTAATACTCTTACCTTTATTTCTAGTAATCAAATTTTTAATTTGNGTTAAAAAATCTTCATAATTAACAAAAACCAAGTAATTTGCGGAGGAATATAAGCCTTGTAAAAAACAATATTTACAATCGTAAATACAATTATACATATGAGAAAAATAATAATTTTTACTAGCACCTATTCCAAATCCTTCTGGAGCTTTTAAAACAAAATTATTATTTTTTTTTGCAAGAATTAATAAAGGATCTTTTTTTTGCAATCTAAAACTTTGTTTTTTTTTATTAAAAATTTCAGAATATTTATTAATATATATTATTCTCGACCTTTTAAACTTTGACAAAATGGACAAAGTTCTTGAATGGTCTTTAATTTCATTTTCAACATAAATAGTATTGATCAATCTTATTACCTACAATAATTTTTGTTTTAAGTGATTTATTACTTGTTTTCCATTTTTTAATTTTTTAATGAATTTTAAATTATTTTTTAAATCATTAGGATTAAATTGCTTTAGAAGATTTTCTAAAACATTCTGTTCGTAAACTGAAAATTTAAATTCTTCTTTAATATTTTTAAAGAAATTGAAAACATAAAAAAATGGAAAAATTGTAATCTTCATTTCATCAGATAAATTCATTATTTCTGTAATATATTTGTTTTGTTCAGATTTGATTGTTTTGTTATCAATATCCGATAGTTCATATTTTTCTGGNATAGATAGAGTTGTAACAAATATCAATGCCTTATTAACCAGTTTTTCTAATGTTTTATATATCTCATATATATTTTTTAAAGTTATACGTTCTTGATTTTGAAACTTTTGTTCATTAGAAAAAGCATTTTTTCTCTTAAATTTCTTCAAACAAGAAACTGACGGGTAAAGCTTATTTTGTGTACTTGAGTTTATTATTTCATCGATAATAGTAAAATGTGGCGAATTTAAATTAGATAAAAAAGAAAATGAAAAAAATATCCATGTTGTTTGTTCATTAGCATTTGCACAATTATTTAAATAAATAGGTGTTACAGTTGAAGAAATTGTATCCTGATTAATTGCAAGCCATATATTTTTGTTTTCATTAGAAAATATTGGAAATAAATTATATTTTTTTTTAGGTTTAAGATTGAATCTATTAATAAAAAATTGAGCTTCAGATATGTTGTTTACTATGAAACAATATTCACAAATATAACTATTATCAGTTGAATTTAACTTTTCCATTTTAATAATTTATTATGATACTCACTAAATAATTTTTGGTTATTTCGGTTTTTTGCTCCAATCAAAATAATTTTAATTTTTGAAATCAGATCATCAATAGCATAATTTTTTTGTTCTTCATTAAACCAATTATTTAATATATTTTTTTCTATTGCCATTATTCTGAACCTATCCATCCCCCAATATTTTTTTGATAATTGTCCATCATGACCGCCATGTTTTATAGTAAGTTTGTCTTCCAAAAAATGAACTTTTATTTTAGAGGAAACTCTTAACCAAAATTCATAATCCTCACACACCTCAAAACTTTCATCAAAATATCCAATTTTATCAAATAATTTTTTTTTAATGATAGTACTACTTGGTGAAATACAACAAAGTTTTAAACAATTCTTAAAAATATAACCACCATATTTTTTATGGATTTTTTTCTGATTTAAATGTTTTCCATTTTTAAACCAAATTTCATTTGTATGAAGAAAATCAACATCTGGNTTTTTTAAAATATATTCCTTTTGTAAAAATAATTTATCTTTCATCCATTCATCATCAGAGTCTAAAAAGGATATCCAATTACTTTTGGATATTCTGATGCCTGCATTTCTTGCTGAGCTTACACCTTTTTTATCATGATAAATATAACAAATTTTTCTAAAATTTTTAGATACCATTTCACGTGTATCATCAGTAGACCCGTTGTCTACAACAATGATTTCATTAGGTTGATAAGTTTGATTTAAAACAGATCTTATAGATCTGTTTAATAATTTAGACCTATTATAAGTTGGAATTATCACAGATATTTTTATGTTTTCACTGCTCATATAAAATCAATTTTTCACTTTTTGAATATTTTTAAACGAATTATTTTTAACAGAATTGACAGATTTTGAGACTTCATAAANATTCATTTCTATTGAAAATTGACACTCAAAATCATGAGTTTTATCAAACCATGTATTAAAATTATCATACTTCAGTAAAACAGGTTGTCTTGAATGAATTTGATTAATTTTTGNATAACTTTCTCTNGTAACAATACATGCCCCATCATCATTATAAATACCAGCGAAAAACATAATTTCATCTGATAAAAAATGATAAAATGGAATTTTATTTTGACCAATCCTTTTCCACTCGTAATAACCATTAGCTAAAAAAATACATCTTTTCGTATTGTTAAATGATTTCTTAACCATTAACGTTTCAGAACGTGAATTAAAAATTTTTACTTTCTCAGACCAATTTGCCGTTATCCCCCAATTAATAATTAAAGGTAATTTATTTTCATTTAGAATTAAAATACTTGAACCGGGCGAAATATTAAAGTTTGGTTTAAATTCATTTTTTATATTGATATTAAACTTAGACAAGTCATATAAAGTAAACCTTCCACACATATAAATAGAATAATGGTTATAAATTAATTTTAAATTACTTTATTTATTCATTGTTTCATTTAATGTAATTAAAATGAATGAATTTGATTTTATTATAATTGGGGCTGGTTCCGCTGGNTGTGTGCTGGCTAATAGGCTAACTAAAAACCCTAAAAACAAAGTATGTTTGATTGAATCTGGCCCAAAAGATTGGAATCCACTAATACATATACCCGCAGGTTTTATGTATAACCTAAAAAATAAAAACCTTAACTGGATGTATCAATCTGAACCCAGTTGGGGAACTAAAAATCGATCCATTGAAATTCCTAGAGGTAAAACACTTGGTGGTTCAAGTTCTATTAATGGAGTTGTTTTTAATAGAGGCCAAAGCATGGACTTTGATGTTTGGGCTCAAAAAGGAAATAAAGGTTGGTCTTATGATGATTTGTTGCCTCATTTCAAAAACATGGAGAAAAAAGTTGGGGATGCAGATTCAGAATTTAGAGGTAACGATGGAGAGCAAATTATTTCTAATTTAGAATGGCGACATCCTTTATGTGATGCATTTATAAAGGGAGCTATAGAATATGGCATCCCTCTTAATAAAGATTATAATGGTGAAAAACAAGAAGGAGTATCTTACGTCCAAAGAACTACTCACAAACGTTTAAGAAAGAGTTCAGCTAGATCATTTTTGTACCCTATAAAAAACAGAAAAAATTTAGAAATTTTAACAAACGCACATGTCACAAAAATAATCATAGAAAATAATATTGCAAATGCTGTTGAATACGTTTTATCAAATAACAAAACACAAAAGATTAAAATTAAAGCCAATAGAGAAGTTATATTATCTGCTGGAGCGATAAACTCTCCACAGATACTTCAAATTTCAGGTGTAGGCCCTGCGGATATTCTCAAAAAAAATGGNATCAAAATCATATCATGATCTTAATGGAGTCGGCAAAAATTTAAGGGATCATTACAATGTAAGGCTAACTGGTAGGGTAAAAAATATTTCTACCATTAATGAACAATCAAGAGGACTACCACTTATCAAAGAAATTATAAAGTACTTTTGGAATGGCAATTCAATTTTAAGTTTAGGACCAACTCTTGTTTATTGTTTTTGGCATTCCGATGAAACTATAAAAAATCATGACTTACAAATGACATTTACTCCAGCAAGTTACCCAGANGGCAACCAGGCAGGATTAGATACAGAACCAGGATTTTCTATAGCAGCGTGGCAGCAAAGACCAGAAAGTCTTGGATGGGTTAATGTNAAAAGTTCAGATCCTTTTGAAAAACCAATCATTCAACCAAATTATCTTTCAGCACCAGAAGATCAGAGAGTTGCAGTTGAAGGTATAAGATTATCTAGAAAATTAATGCACAGCAATGCCCTATCAAAATATTTAGACCATGAGCTTTATCCTGGAAAAGGAGTTGGAGATAGTTTTGATGAATTACTTGACATAGCACGTGAGAGAGGTTTGACCTGTTATCACCAAATGGGCACATGTAGAATGGGTCCAAGTGCAGATAAAACAGCAGTTGTTAATAATGAACTTAAAGTATACGGCATAGAAAATCTTAGAGTAGTAGACGCGTCCATAATGCCGACAATGTTATCTGCTAATTTAAATGCAGGTGCAATGATGATAGGAGAGAAAGCTTCAAGTATAATTTTAAAAGATAAATAATTTAATTTCCTTTAAAATTTGGCTTTCTTTTTTCCATAAAAGCTCTTCTTCCTTCAACATANTCATTACTGTCAAAACAAGCTTCTGCTAATTTTTTACATTCATCTAAATTTCTATCATTTGGATTTTTTAAAATTTCAATTCCAATATTTTTCATAGCTTTAATAGTCAACGGAGCNTTTCCAGCAATTTTTTCAGCATAATTATTTACAAATTCTTCTAGNGTTCCATCTTCTACAAGTTTTTGAACCAATCCACAGGACAAAGCTTCATCAGCTAATATTCTTTCAGCAGTAAACATAAAATGCTTTGACATCCCTGGACCCATTATATCGAACAATCTTTTTATAGATGAAAAAGGATAACCTAATGATAGTTTAGCTGCAGGCATTGCAAATTGAGACTTTTTGGAACATATCCTTATATCACAACAAACAGCAACATTTAGTCCGCCACCTATACAATAGCCATCAATCATTGCAATTGTTGGTTTTGGGAATNATTCTAACCTTTCATAAACTTTTTGAGTTCTAGAATTGTAATGTAAAACAGCTTCTTTTGTAGACCGTTCTTTTTCAAATTTTGAAATATCTGCCCCTGATACAAAAGATTTTCCACCTGCCCCATTTAAAACAACAACTCTAACATTATGATCTTTTTCGCATTGATTTAACATTTCTTCTAAACTATCCCACATATCCAAAGATACAGCGTTATGCTTTTCTGGATTATTAAAAGTTATGTAAGCAACATTACTCTTAATATTCAAAATCATTTTGTTTGTTGTCATCTTATACCTCTATTTAAATAATATTATNTTGTTCTAAAGAANTTAATTCATCATCTTTAATACCTAATTCATTTAATATTTCTTTAGTATGCTCTCCTTTTTTAGGAGGCTTTTGTTTAAATTCATTTGGAGTTCTATTCAAATTGAATGGTTGATTTACAAGACATGTTTTACCAAATGGATCAGTATTAATTTCTTTAGCCATATTTAAGTGCTTNACTTGTGGGTCATTAAATACTTCATCAATTGAATATATTGGACCACATGGACAACCTACTTTTTCTAATTCATCAACCCATTCTTCACTTGTTTTTTTAGAAGTTACTTCTTCAATTAAACCATTAAGATAATCTCTATTTTCTAATCTAGCCTTTGCACTAGAAAATTCTGGCATTTCTAACCATTCTTTTTTATTTACGGCTTCTGCAAACCTCTTCCAAATCGTTTCACCAGCAACGCCAAGATTAATAGCTCCATTAGATGTTTTAAAAACTCCTGTAGGAACACTTGTTGGATGATTATTACCTGCTTGTTTTGGAACCGTTTTTTCGCATAACCATCTTGCAGCTTGAAAATCTAACATAAATATTTGTGCCTGTAATAATGAAGTTGTCACCCATTGTCCTTTGCCAGATTTTTCTCTTTCAATTAATGCTGTTTGTATCCCCATTGCACAAAATAACCCAGCTGTTAAATCAGCTATTGGAACACCTACTCTCATAGGACCTTCACCAGGNGCTCCTGTTATACTCATTANGCCACCCATCCCNTGTGCAATTTGATCAAATCCAGGTCTTTTCCCATAAGGTCCATCTTGACCAAAACCTGATATACTGGCCAAAATGATCNTAGGATTTATTTTCTCTAATTTACTATAATTAATCCCTAATCTATCTTTGACATCAGGCCTAAAATTTTCTACCACAACATCGCTTTTTTGAACAAGTTTATAAAATATTTCAATTGCTTTTTTATCTTTTAAATTAAGGGTTANACTTCTTTTATTTCTATGCAAATTTTGGAAATCAGCAGTATCTCTAGAAGCACCTAAAGACCCATCTGGTTCAATGCTCTCAGGAGGTTCAATTTTGATCACATTAGCTCCCCAGTCAGCTAATTGTCTTACAGCTGTTGGACCTGATCTAACACGAGTAAGATCAAGTACAGTTATGTGTGATAATGCTTCTGATGCAGAAATATGAGGCATACGAAATCCTTTAGATTATAATTAATTAATTGTAAAAATTGATTTATATCAATAATAATACCTTATCACATGGTGCTATTATGCAAATAGAAAAATTTAACGAAAAAAAATTGCAAAAAGAAATTGAAGAATTTGAGAAAGGTTCAAAAAAATTATTTATAAGTACCGATGATACAACAGTCTGTTGGAGAATTTGGGGTAAAGGACAACCTATTATTTTTTTACATGGTGGTTATGGATCTTGGAGACATTGGATTAAACAAGTTACATACTTATCAAAAGATTATCAAATTTTAGTCCCTGACATGCCTGGATTTGGAGAGTCTTCAGATTTAAAATCTGATCACACACCGGAAAATATATCTTTAAATCTTTATCAAACTTTTAGGAAACTAAATATTACTGATTTAGATAATATAAATTTAGTAGGGTTTTCTTTTGGAGGTTTAATTTCAGGACATCTTTCTTATCAATTTTTAAAAAAAGGAATTGAATTGAAAAATTTAATTTTGGTTGGACCTGGTGGAACAGGTGCAAGAAGAGGACCAATGAGAGAAATGGTTCGTCGAACACCTAAAATGTCTTTTGAAGAAATTTTAAAAGCACATTTNGAAAATCTAAAAATCTTAATGATTAACAACNCAAAAAATATTGATCTGTTATCCTTATATATACAATTAGAAAACACAAATAATCACAGGCTTAAAAGTAGACCTATATCAGCTACTAATACTCTAATAAAAATATTAGAAAAACAAAATATAATCCCTTATCTAATTTTTGGAGAAAAAGATGCAACANTTGGTCCTTATTTAGAAGAAAGAATTTCTCTTTTTAGAGAAGCATGTAAGGATGTACGAATTCATGTTGAGATTGATGCTGGACATTGGATTATGTATGAAAAACCAGATAGATTTAACAATCTTATAAAAGAAATAATTAATTAATCTAGATTAAATCCATGAGATTTTAACCATTTTTTAAACTCTTTTCTCTCTGATAAAGACATTTGTCTTGAGATATTTTCAGACCAAGTGTTTTTTTCGTTAAACCCATAAACATTTACATGTCTTTGTTTTGATTTTGGTATTGGTTGAACACGTTCAATGGTTTTATCATATTGATCAATTTGCTTTAACATATCTTTATCGTTATAAAAATCTTCATGAAAAACTACTTTCATGGGCAACCTAATTGAAACTTCATTATTTTCATCAGGCCAACCAACACTAAGCCCTGCTATTGGAAATACACCTTTGGGTAAATGACACATTTTCTTAACTTCTTCTAAGTGGTTTCTAACCATACTAATTGGACAAATTCCTAATCCAAACTCTTCTGCACTATTAATGAAATTTTGCATAGCAAGTGAAGCATCAATTACAGCATTCATAAAATAATCAATACTATTATTTTTATACTCATAACCTTTATATTCTGTAATAATTTGATTTCTTCTTATATCTGCTAAAAAAAGAAAAAATAAAGGTGCTTCTAAAGCCCATGCTGTTTTCTCCAAAAGTTTACTTAATTTATTTTTAATTTCTTTATTTTTAATTAATAAAATAGAATATTGCTGAAGATTAGACTTTGAAGGGGCAGCTTGAGCTGAAGCTATTAAAGATATCAAAATTTCTTTTGAAACTTTTGATTTTTTAAATTTACGACAAGATTTTCTTAATATTCTTTTAGATATAGAATCAGGCATATCAAAAGATTTTTTCAAATCACTATCTTGTGCATATCTACTTTTAATGAGATCTTTGATATCAATCATAAAAATTTAAGATTTTATTATAATTATGTTAGAGTTAAAACATACGATTAGAAAGAAAAAAATTATGTTAAGTTTAGATGGGAAAACTGCCATTGTAACAGGATGTGGATCTGAAGGTGAAGGCTGGGGAAACGGTAGAGCTATTGCAACTTTGTTAGCAAGGCAAGGAGCAAAAGTTATAGGNACAGATTTAAATTATAAAGCAGCAAAAAATACGCAGGATTTTATTCTTAAAGAAAACAATAAATGTGAAATTCATGAAGTAAATATGTCTAATAAAAAAGATGTAGACTCTTTTTTCAAAAATGTAACAAAGCAGCATGAAAAAATTAATATTTTAGTTAACAATGTAGGTAGATCTGAACCAGGCGATCCAGAAGTTTTGGATTATGATGTTTGGAGAGAACAATTTAGTACAAATTTAGATACTGCTTTTTTTGCTATCAAACAAATTATACCAATAATGAAAAAAATTGGTGGTGGNTCTATTGTGAACATTTCATCTGTAGCTGGAATGAGATATGTGGGTAAACCTCAGGTTGGTTATAGTGCATCTAAAGCAGCCTTAATGCAAATGACTAAAACAACAGCAATTATACATGCAGAAAATAAAATAAGATTAAATTGTGTTGTTCCTGGATTAATGCACACTCCCCTTGTTGAAAGACTTGCAAATAAATATGCTGATGGGAAATATGATGAATTCGTTAAAACAAGAAATAATCAAGTTCCTATGAAAAAAATGGGNAGTTCATTTGATGTNGCGAACGCAGTTTTNTTTTTAGCATCAGATGAAGCAAAATATATTACAGGGACNGAGATTGTNGTNGATGGAGGCTTAACAGCAACNACACCCTATAAANAANAATGTAATGAANANATATCATAAAATTCAAATTAGGACTAANGAATTACTCTCAAGAGGNTCNTCNNCNGATTTGCAAAGTAGACTTGTTGATATTTTCTTATTTGTTCTCATTTTGTTAAATGTAACTGCTGTATGTTTAGAATCAGTAAAATCAATAAGAGATAGTTTTGGTTATGAATTTTTTATTTTCGAAACTATGTCAGTCGTCATATTTTCAATTGAATATTTACTTCGCGTATGGTCTGCAAGTGCNAGTTCAGATTCTATTTCTAAGAACTTAATTAAAAGAAGATTGAAATATATCTTTAGTTTTAATGGTATTATTGACTTATGTGCAATTTTGCCTTCAATACTTCCTATACTTTTTGGAGGTGTTGATTTACGTTGGCTAAGAGTACTGAGATTATTAAGACTTCTTAAATTATCAAATTATTCTACAGCTTTGGAAGATTTTTTCTTAGCTATAAAAGAAGATTGGCAATCATTTTCAGCAGCATTATATCTAATGCTAATTGCATTATTTTTATCTAGTTCTTTAATGTACATTGCAGAACATGAGGTACAACCTGACAACTTTAGCTCAATACCTGAAACTATGTGGTGGGGACTTATTACGTTAACAACTGTTGGCTATGGTGACGTCTCCCCTATTACACCTTTAGGAAAAATAATTGGAGCATTTACNGCTATTATGGGAATATGTACTGTAGCCCTTTTGACAGGAATCGTCGCTACTTCTTTTGCAAATCTAAGATCTAGAAAATCAGCAATCTTTGAAGCAGAAATTAATGAGGCTCTTAGAGATGGTATTATAACTGAAGAAGAGGCATTAAAAATTGAAAATTTACGTAAAGAATTAAATTTGTCAGAAGAACATTCTAAATCCTTGATGAAACTGCTATCTGAAGGAAAAAAAAATATTAAATAGATTTTTTAAAACGTCTTGCATATTGATTAGGAGTTTCAATTTCAGCACCTAAAATATCAGCAGCATCCCAAACCCATCTAGGATTAGATAGAAATGCTCTTGCCATTGCAATCATATCACTTTCNTCATTTTCAAGTATTTTATTTGCTTTAATTGGATCTGTTATCATTCCAACTGTTCTAGTTAANATATCTGANTTTTGTTTTATATGNTTCGATAAATGTACTTGATAATGCTCTTTAACTGGTATTNTAGGANTTGGTGTATTGCCNCCACTTGAAACNCANACATAATCACAACCTAAGTTTTTAAGTTGTTTAGAAAAAACTAATGCATCTTCTATTTCAATTCCATTTTCTTCCCATTCTGTTCCAGTAATTCTCATTCCAATAGGCAAATTATTTGAAACTTTAACTACCTCCTCAAAAACTTCTAAAGGAAATCTCATTCTATTATCAAGACTCCCTCCATATTTATCTTTTCTTTGATTTGATAATGGAGAGATAAATTGATGCAATAAATATCCATGTGCAGCATGAATTTCTATTAAATCAAAACCAGCTTTAACACTTCTTCTTGTTGCATCAATAAAAGCCATTTTTACCATTTGTAAATCATCTTCATTCATCTCTTGAGGAATTGGCCAATCTTTATCAAATGGGATTGCCGATGGCGCAATAGTTTTCCAAGGATTTTGATTATGTCTAAGATAAGATCTTCCTTCCCAAGGTCTCTGAGTAGATGCTTTTCTGCCAGCATGACCAAGCTGAATTCCAAATTTAACCTTATTTAATGATAGTGCTTTGACTTTTTCCATTATAGTTTTAATTGATGAAACACAATCATCATCATAAATTCCTGTGCAATTGTGGGTAATTCTACCAATATTCTCTACAGCTGTTGATTCAATCATCACTAAGCCTGCAC
>FUFK010037406.1_pt1 | contig 11709 bp, 19 predicted proteins | sample 1021851 | NCBI WGS metagenome assembly FUFK01 (sample SAMEA51879418, study PRJEB19060) | metagenome
ACAGCTGATTTATTAAAATCTTTATCAGGAGAAAATACCGTAGTGGTAATAGATCACGATATGGAATTTATACGAAGACTTGATAGTAATGTTTCAGTATTAAATCAGGGCACAGTATTATGTGAGGGAACGATGGAAACCATACAAAAAGACAAAAAAGTTATTGATGTTTATTTAGGAAGACCTGAGGACTAGTTATGGAAAATTTACTCGAAATAAAATCCTTAAATACTTATTATGGCGAGAGTCATATTCTTAGAGATGTAGATTTAAATGTTAAATCAGGAGAAATGGTTTGTTTGATTGGAAGAAATGGAGTAGGCAAAACAACTTTATTGAAATCTCTAATTGGTTTGTTGAAACAAAAAAAAGGCGATATTTATTTAATTGGTGAAAATATCAATAGAAAAGCACCTCATCAGAGGGCTAGGAAAGGAATGGCTTACGTTCCTCAAGGCAGAGAAATTATTCCATATCTTTCAGTTGAAGAGAATCTTATGTTAGGAATGGAGTCTCTTCCCGGTGGATTATCTAAGAACAAGAAAATTGATCCATTTATTTATGATCTCTTCCCAATCCTAAAAGATTTTCTTCAAAGGAAAGGAGGAGATCTTAGTGGAGGGCAACAACAGCAATTAGCTATTGCAAGAGCATTGCTGGGCAAACCTAAACTTCTACTACTTGACGAACCAACGGAAGGTATTCAGCCGAATATAGTTTTAGACATTGAGAATGCAATTAACCAGATAATTAGAGATACAGGAATTGGTGTTTTATTAGTTGAACAACACTTGCATTTTGTAAGACAAGCCAATAGATATTATGCGATGCAACGCGGAGGTATCGTTGCTAGCGGAAATACTAATGAGTTGAGTCAAGCAGTTATAGATAAGTTCTTAAGTGTTTAAATAGAATTTTATATATATTACTCAAAAATTTTATTCACTTTTCGCACCTTATTAGGTCTATGCTGTTTGGATGCTCGTGTATATACTTATTAAATTCCATTGCTAATGTTCTAGCCTCGTAAGCATCAAAAGCATAAAAACAGTTTTCTAATCTTATATTTTGAAAATCACGGTAATGCACTGTATATGGCTTCAACATATTTTTTTTGTTCATTTTATTTTGCTAAAAAGCAATTATTTATATCTCAACCATGCATATATTCATAAATTTAAAGTACATCTTTTGTTGTTATCAAAATATATTGGCTTAGATTATGTATTTAAAAATACTTTATAAGAACAAAAGTAATTATTCTATTTTTTTTTAGTGCCTTTTTTTTTACCTTCTATTAAAAAAACAAATTTTGATAAAATATAACCAAAAAATGGAACCCAAAATTTTTCATAGAAAAATTTCATAAAAAATTAAGCAGCTAATGATTCATTATTTTCAATTTCAGTTTTATTTATAAGCTTCAAATCAATAGAATTAAACAAATGTTGCATAAGCAGAAAATCAAGTTCCCCTTTCAACAAATTAACATCGGATGAAAGTAGATCATCGATAAAGTAATCAAAAGTATCTGAAAGAGGACTCACAATTAGAAATAATTTTTGTCATTATCATCGCATTATCAATAAAAGTCAACCAACTTTGAAAATTAATTTTTTAATTTTTTAGAATTAATTAATAATGACTAAAAATTTAAATTATAAATATAAACAAGCAAAATAATAGATTTAATATCAAGCACAGGGTCTTTGAATTAAATTTCATTTATCTTACTTTTCTTAATTTTTTAACTCTCCTATTTAGCATGATTCCATCGACAATACACATATTTGATAAAAAGAAATTTAAAGATTTATCCCCAAATCATTTAATTTATTTATAGCAAGGTTATTGATGTGCCAATTCATAAAGAATCACTTAAAAAGTTTTAGCCTCAATAAATTTTTTGTTAGCGATCAAATTTGGTATTAAAGGACTAATCTTAAAAATTATTTTTTAATTAGCTCGAAGTAACCATTTTTATTTAATAAATACTTATCAAACCAAAGGCTTAATAGATTGTCTAATCCTATTCCATTCATCTTATTATTTTGAGAAGTCTTATAGTCTGAAAGTGCTAGCAATAAATAAGGAAAAATCATATCAGATACCCCTTTTGGTAGTTTTTCTAAAGGCACTCCATGAGCTCTATCCCACAAAATTTGCATATCTTGAGAGAACAAAGAACTCCAATAACTAAAATTACAATATAACCTGTCTGGAGGGAGTAGATTTACAGATGAAACTGGGAGAGATGAATTCATAGGAATAAATATTTTATGGTTAATTGAATTTAGAATTTTGAAATGATGATAAATAATTTCTAATAATTAAATCTCCCGAAAATCAATACAAACAGAATTTATCGCACAGTGCAGCACTTAGCAACACTAATTACTTGTTATACTCTTCCATCATTTCCTGAAATTTAAGGAATGATAAGAATTTTTTATAAGTTTGCAAATCAATATGCCCTGCAGATAAGTCATCTGAATTCTCCTCAATCTTTAGATATGACTGAGTTGCTTTACCCTTTTTTTTATTAAATATGCCTCTTATAGAAAGAGCTTCTTCCACTAAAATGCTAATTATTTTTGAGTTACTTAGATTATTTTCTATGCTTAATTTATCAATTATTTTCATAACCTCTTCTCTTGGTATAAATCCAACTCTCTTTTTCTTCGTAGGCATCTAAATTTAATTAAAGTTCAGCACTTGACTGTAATAAGTGTTGCACTATATTCAGTATAAGTCAATTAAATGCAAATGATTTTACCAACAACCTTACTTTTTGGAGCCCTTGGATATCTTATTTATACTTCAAAAAAAGAACTTTCACTGGATTATGATGCTCCTTTAGAAAACTCAAAAGAGATTGATGATTTATATAAAGACTTAGAAGATCTATTTATTTAAAATTACTTCAAAGATACTTAAGAACTTTATTTCTTGACTAAAGATATACAAAACCTTAACCACAATTAGAATTATTATAAAGATATAAAAACTATGACTGTTCATCAAGATTACGAAATAAAAATCAATTTAAATGAATTGATTGAGAAAAGAATCCCCTGTTGTGATTTACTTCACCCAGATCATTGTTTAACTGAAAAACAAGTTTCTGAAATTGCACATGACATTCGTATGGATTTAAATTTGCATGATCTTTATAAACAAGTAGATCAACACATCATGAACTATGTAAATGCAGCTGGCATTGATAATAAAGATCATTGGGTTGAACCTCATCTTCCTGATCTAGAGAGAGATTTAAAAGAAGAAGTTGGGATAGAATTTGATTAATTTTTTCTTTTAAATACAATTAATATATGTATTTTTTTTCTAAATCATCTATTAATTTATAAATACTTTTAGCTGATCTCTTTCTTTTTTTTAAAATCGAAAAAACTGTAAATCCTATCAATACTATAAAAATAGGTGTAAATATTATAATTTCATGATTCATAACCATCAAATAATAAGAGTCCTTTATATAAGTTATTAAAAAGCTTCCATCAATAAAATAGGTACTTAATACAAATATCTATCAATATGAACAATTAAGATTTTTCATAAAAAAGTCAAATAATGTAGAATTTTCTATAAATTATTTATTTAATAAACGTTAATTCAAAAAAGGTAATGCTTAATTATTTCGCCTTAACAACCAGCGAGATGGGTATAGGTAAATTAGAGATAGCAGTTATTGGAGCGGTAATTTTATTATTTCCAATATTGTTTGTTTATGCATCTAAAAACCTTGATGCTAAGGGAGTTTTCGAATGGATGATGGAGAAACCTAATGATTGGATAGGTAGAAAATAAATAAGAATTTTACAATTTTCATTTATCTAATTTAATTTTAAATTCTCTAAACTACTAATATCAAAATCGTAAATTTGGCAATTATTCTGTAAATCATAAATTATTGATTTTTTTAGTAAAGAATAATCTACCAACTTATTGAGTTTATTATTTTTAAATTCCTTATTAGTCTCTCCTATAGCGAAAGCCAAGGCTCCTTCATAAGAAATTCCAAATTTTGAAGTGTTGCAATAAGTTCTGGTGAATTTATTTGAAATCTTTTTTGTATACTTATCAATAGTTTTAGAGGACATATCTAAAGAGTAAACTGGACAATTAAATAGAAGAATCAACGTTAAAATAAATATCGTAAAAACCCTTTTGATCATAATATTTCATAAATAGCAAATTAAATATAATTTAGAATTTAACTTTTCAGATAATGTTTTATTAAAAATATAAAAATTTAAAGTTTTTTAAACATAACAGCTATTTCATAGCTTGGAGGATAAAAACTCTCTAAATGAATATTTTATAGTTTGGATTTTTTTTGGTAGCTTTTTTAAAAAACGCCTAAATGCTTTTGGCATAAGGAAAATCTATATCAATAATTAATAGATAACAAATAATACTTGGTTATTCAATAAATAATTATTCAAAAATAAATAAATTAATTATTAAATATATGGATTGAGCTATGGAAATGTATTTGAACATGAATTATTGTTTANTTAAGTATTAAATACAAAATTAATATGGCATTACCAGAACTTATNTATGCTCCTATNGATGGCGGAACAATACATAGATATGAAATTAGTGGNGGCAAGAGAAAATTCTTAAGATTTATAGGTTGTTATTTGGGCCAGTGCAATTTCCACAAAAATATTGATGATGCTATTGATTACATAAAAAATTTGAAAGAATCACAAAAGATACAAAAAACATGAAATAAAGATACANAAATAAGATAGGCACACAATATTTTTTAATAACTACATAATTATTGCTACAAATAATAGAGAATTTTCTTTTTATAAGAAATTGATTATTTACTTGGGTTATAGTTCCGAAAGATAAACAGTCAANTAAAAAAGAAATTAATTTATGGAAAACAGACAAATTAATTTTTTTAAATCAAAAGACTTTAATACCGTTCTTAAGCCATTTAAAAAAGGAACGGTAGTAAAAATTGACTCGTTAGATATTAGAGAAAATCAAAATGAATTAAAAATAGGTTTATTTGGTTGGTATGCAATTTGTCCTTCAAAAGAACTAAAAAAAAATAAGCTATATTATTTTTCNCTCTATGATGAGCCTCTNGTTCTTTATAGAGATGANAATGAAAANGTTAGGTGCATTAAAAATATTTGTCCACATAGGGGAGCCTCTTTTTTTGAAGGATCATTATCAGATGGAGTAATAACCTGTCCATATCATGGAGCTAAATTCTCATCTGGNGGAAGTTGCCAAAATCTCGATAGAATAACATGCAGTCACATAGTTGATAATAACTACGATAACTACGCCAAAAGAATTCACTTATCTCAATACAAAGCTTCAGAAAAGAATGGATATATTTTTGTATATTATTCTAAAAAATCTGACACTGATTTAAATAATATAAGTGAAGATTCACCTATAAGTAACTACGATTTATCTGTTAATGGGTTTTCAGATAAAGATTATGTATCTGAAGAGGTATTAGTAGACTTTAAATGTGATTGGTCAAGGATAATTGAAAATCACTTGGATATCCTTCATCTTTTTTGGGTTCACGGAGATACAATCCCTGATAAAGATGTTAATAAAAACGTACTAGTTAGTTTTAACCAGAGAATAAAAGTAACTCATGAATACATTGAAAGTATTTATTACTATAAGAACGAACCTACAAAAGAATTTATCCGGATAAAATATATCGCACCAGGGAGGATATTAATTTATAAAGGGGATCCATCTACAGCTAGATATTTACAAGTTTTAGATCATATTCCACTAGGAAATAATAAAGCAAGAGTAATAGTTAGACATTACAGGAAATTTTTAAAAAATAAACTGTTTAATAACCTCATGTTATTTAAAGAGAATCAAAGAAAGATATTTTATAAGATATTCGACGAAGATTATATGATTTTAAAAACACAAACTTATAACCACAATATGGGATTTATAAATAAAGATGAAATAAAATTATTGGGAGAAGACAGAATAATAAATTATTTTTGGAAATGGTACAAAAAATCTGAAGATAAAGATGAACCATGGAATAATATTATCAAAACCCAAAATCTTGATGTATATGACAAAGTGATATTGCAATATCCACCTGAGATAAAGAAATTAGAAATCATAAATAATATAGATATTATTAGAAAAACATTTGTAAGATTTGCTGCTCCGCTGATATTTTTTATGTTAATTATATAATTTATGAAAAAAGTAAATAGACCTTCATGGTTGAATTGGCTTTATCTTTTTATATTTATTTTAAGCTCAATTCAATTAATTATATTTTGGAGCAATAAGTTTTAGTGTTTAATAAATTTTGGTTTGAGGCAGAAAATATAAATTGTTTTAAAAATGGCTATAGAGTACTTAAAGATTTAAATTTAAAGATATCTTATTCAGAGAATGTAATTTTAATTGGACCAAATGGTTCAGGTAAATCATCCTTAATAGAAGTAATTAATAGAAACATATACCCAGTAATAACTAATAAATCAAAACTTAAGATATTCAACAAAGAACTTATAAATTTATGGGAACTAAGAAAAAGAATAAGTACCGTAAATAATGATATAAAAAATAGAATAAATCCAAATCTACAAGTTTTTGATTTAATTTTAAGTGGACTATATGGAAGATATTGCTTCATAAAAAATAAATCCGAAAGAGATTCTTATAAGGTGGAAAAAATAATCAAGAAAATGAATATATCTAATCTATCTAAAAAATATTTTTCCCATTTATCAGATGGAGAAAAACAAATTTCTCTAATTGCAAGGGCGTTAATCAAAAAACCGGATATCTTAATCCTAGATGAACCAATTGCAAATTTAGATTATAAATCTAAGTTCCTCGTAGTTGATAAGATTAATGAATTATCAAAATTAAATGCCAAAATATTTTGCGTAACTCATGATATTTCAACAATTACAAAAATATATGACAGGGTCATAATGCTAAAAGATGGAAAGATAATCGCTGACGGCCACCAAAAAACAGTATTAAATAGTGAGAATCTAAATAATTTATATGGTATAGATGTAGAATTGACTAAAAATGATGGACTTTGGAATATAAGCAGAAACTCTAAATAACAATTATAAAAATAGCTATCGCNATAGCAAGAAATAGAAATTTTTTACTTTTAAAAAAAGAAGAGGATTTATTTTTAAATGAAGAAGATCCACATTTAGAGCAAACAATCTTACCACCCAAAGATCGATCTGAGACGAATGAAGAACTTCCACAATTAAAACAGACTCTATTTACGCTCATCTAAAATAAAATTTTAAGCAATTCTATTTAAATTATATTGTTAAATAACATGTAAAGAAAAACTTCAAAAAAAACAATGATAATGAGAATCTATTGCAATAAGTAATTTTTTAGTGCATAATTGATAATAATTCTCATTATCAAATTTAAATTAATGAATTTCCATAGCTATGGAGAATCTCCCTCAAAATCAGTAAGGATAATAACTGGTCAATCCGTTTTAATAGACCCATCATCAAGGCCAAAAGGAACATGCCTAGAAGTTGAAAGTGGAATTGCTAGAGTATATTGCCCTTGTGAAGAGACTGAAGGAATGACACTTGCTTTTTTACAATCAGGTGATCAATTAAGAACAGACCTTTTATGTAGCGAAGGTGTCTGTGTTGAAGCATTAACAGATTTGTCTTTTCATAGCAATGTAAATATTGATGAGAATATTGGTTTCGATGCTGTTAATGAATGGACTTTGCAACTTCTTAGGATTAGACACTTAGGTAATGCAGAACAGCGATTACAAGCGTTGTTTTCAATACTTGTAAATCGCTTAGGTAGAAGATGTGGTAAGTGGTGCGAGTTACCTTTTAGGTTGACCCACGAAAGGATTGGTGAGTTAATCGGTTCTACTCGTGTAACATCAACAAGATTAATTTCTAAATTAAGATCATCAGAGTTATTAATAGCTCCGATTGGAACCCAAACAGTCAGTGTTGCCCCTTCTTTTATTGAAACATCGCCGTTATAAAAACATGAAGGAATCACAATCACTTACTAACAACTTGTTAATAGAAGTTGATGTTTTATCGAATAGACTCAGAAATATAAAACATTCTTTCAAAACTACTAGTAATAAAGCATTGAAAGAAAGGTTATTTTCGGAAAACAAAAATATTTTTAAAAGAGTTAAAGAAATTTATAAAATAGCTGAGCTCTTAAATAAAAAAAATTATGAGAAAATAAGCTTCTCCAAGTTACTTATTGAAATAACTAAAAGGACCTTGAATGAAAATAAATTTGAAAGAAATTTATTTTATCTTTAAATCACTATCTATCAATAAGATTGCAGACGGTTGATTTGAAGCAAACTTAACTTTACCAAGTATGTTTGCAAATTCGTCTTCTGATTTTGTTTGAGCCTCTACAATTGGGTCTAAAAATACGTTGGTTCTTGTGTCTGAAATTCTCTCTGAAATAGAATAAAGTTGTTGTAGAGATGAAGTTAAATCTGCCTCCATGTTGAAAGAATAAGAAATTAAATCCTCAATTGAATCCCATGTTTGAACAGGTGCAGGAAGTTCATCTAATTTTACGCTTTGCCCTCTTGCGATTAAATAATCTGCAAATTTTTGAGCATGCTCCATTTCACCTTTTGACTCATTTAGAAAATATGAAGCAAAACCATTTAAATCCCTCTCCTGAAACCAAAGGTATATAGAAAAATATTGGACGTTGGCAAATCTTTCCATTGTTAGATGTTCAAAAATATTATCCAATAAATTTTTGTCAATTGGTTGTGCAATAGCTCTTCCAGATGGACCAAAATTAATTAATTTCTTTACCTTTANATTATTTTCGTNCATTACTNAANAAGAAACTATNTAAATAATACAACATNTTGTATAAATTAGTAATTAATTAATNCTTTAAATTAAATTAAATAATATGATAATGAAAATCANTCTCAATACNATNAATGAATTTNGAGTACAGTTTTTCTGAACTGCTATTAACTAATAAAATATATNNAAGTAAAAAAAAGAAATGTAAAAAGAAAAAATGCTCAAATTGGAANGGGGGNAAGTGTAATTGCNTATAANTAAANTNTATAAATATACCTTATGTGCACCAGGATATAAAAAATAGTGACNATTTTTATTTATAGAAAGAGAACATTTATCTCCATTATTTANGAGATTATTAATATTAGTTCTAACCCTCAAAATGTTGTCATTAATAGATACTTTATAGATAAGANATTCACCAAGAAATTCTTTGGATATTACCTTCGCATCTCCAGATTTTGATTTTTTAATTGAAATAAATTTAGGCGAAATTGACATTTTTTTAATATGTTTATTATTTGATAATCCTGTACTATTTATTTCACCTAAACAAGACATAACTGAATTACCAGNTTTTTTGAGATTAATAATATTATTTCCCAAAATAAAACTACTNACAAATATAGTNTTTGGATTATTTAGAAGGTTAATTGGTGTATCAATTTGATGAATTTTNCCTTNATTCATAACNGCAACTTTATCGCAAATTGACATNGCTTCTTGAGGGTCATGAGTNACCATCAANCCGCTTGCATTACAANCTCTTAGAATATTTGGCAGNTCACTTCTCAATTTAAGTTTGACATGCATATCAAGACTACAAAANGGTTCATCNAATAAAATAAAATTTGTACCTGGAGCAAGAGCCCTTGCAATTGCNAGTCTTTGTTTTTGGCCTCCAGACAATTCATGNGGGTACCTTNCAATAAAACTATCAAGACCAACAACATTTAGTAAATAATCNACTCTAGATCTNTCTTTTTTNTTTTTCAAACCAAANNTCACATTCTCTAAAACAGTTAAGTGAGGGAAAAGTGCATAGTCTTGAAAAACCATACCTATATTTCTTTTCTCAGGACTAAGAATTTTTTTCCTACTTGAAATTTCGATATTATTTAAAGAAATCTTTCCTTTAGTGGGATATTCGAACCCNGCGATTAATCTCAAAAGAGTAGTTTTTCCGCAACCAGAAGGACCNAGCAACCCTAATAATTCATCATTTTCAATTTTTAGGTTAATTTCATTTAATATCCAATTTGAATTTTCTCGCNTATCATATTTATGATNCAGATCATCAATTATTAACGCATCATTATTCACAAAATTCTTNTTCTTTAAATATATTAANTTAGCAGAAAANATTAACCAANAATATCNCTTGTATAATTTTATACACCACTCAATCTTNAAANTTAATGAGAAAGGCTGAAAGAGCNGAAATNATAAGCAAGGAACTAAAAAAGCTNTATCCATCGCCTCCNATCCCTCTTGATCATACNAATGCATATACACTTCTCGTCGCCGTAGTTTTAAGNGCTCAATCAACAGATAAGAAAGTTAATGAATTAACAAANAGCTTATTTAAAGTTGCAGATAATCCAGAAAAGATGGTGAAGCTAGGTATTAATGGCATTTATGAATATATAAAATTTTTAGGTCTTTCTAATCAAAAATCAAAGAACATTTATAACCTATCTAAAATATTAATTCATGAGCATAAAAGTAGAGTACCAAATACTTTTGAAAAGCTTGAATCACTACCAGGAGTAGGTCATAAAACAGCTTCAGTTGTAATGTCACAAGTGTTTAAAATCCCTTCTTTCCCAGTGGATACGCANATACACAGGTTGTCACAAAGATGGGGTCTATCTAATGGTGATAGCGTAATTCAGACAGAAAAAGATCTAAAAAAATTATTTCCCGTTAATGATTGGAATACCTTACATCTGCAAATAATCTTTTATGGCAGAGAATACTGTACAGCAAGAGGTTGTGATGGAACAAAATGTTATTTATGTCGTACTCTTTACCCAAAAAGAAAAAAGAAATTTATATGTAAAAAACCCTAAGAAATTTATATAATAATTAAGTTAGTTTTTTTATCATGAAAATAGCAATTACTGGTGCATCAGGTAAAACAGGTTATAGGATTTCTGAAGAAGCAGTTAAGAAAGGATATACAGTAAGGCAAATTATTAGAAAGAATTCAAAAGTTTCAGAGGGACTAGAAAGTCTAGAAACAACAAGAGTATCATTAGATAATAAGAAAGAACTTGATAAAGCGTTAAAAGATATTGATGCTTTGATAATTGCTACTGGCGCTAGAGCATCATTAGACTTAACTGGTCCTGCAAAAGTTGATGCAATAGGTGTATATAGGCAGTTGGAGAGTTGCAAGAGAGTAGGCATTAAGAGAGTTATTTTAGTAAGTTCTCTTTGTACCGGAAAATTTTTTCACCCATTAAACTTGTTTGGTTTGATTCTTATTTGGAAGAAAATAGGTGAAAACTTTCTACGAAATTCAAATTTCGAATGGACNATTATTAGACCTGGAGGNTTAAAGGAAAATGAAGATNTTAAATCAGAAAATATNAATTATTCAAAGGAGGATACTCAAACTAATGGATCAATTCCAAGAAGATTAGTTGCGCAATGTTGTGTAGATTCTCTTAAAAACAAAGAATCCATAAATAAATTAATAGAAGTGACGAGTTCGAATGATAATAAAAAGATATCTTTCAAAAAAGCTATGCAAATGATTTAAAAGATGTAAATATATAAATTAAAACTATGAAAATAAATCCCAAAATTGACGCATTACAATTAATGCTTACTGATT
>FUFK010042474.1_pt1 | contig 11708 bp, 12 predicted proteins | sample 1021851 | NCBI WGS metagenome assembly FUFK01 (sample SAMEA51879418, study PRJEB19060) | metagenome
GTAGAGAGCCATATTCTGAGTGGTTGTTAAAATGTACTGGTAAGAGGTATCGCTATGCTCAGAAAAGTTAAACTTTATGGAGAACTAGCTGACTTTATAGGTCATAAAGAATTAGAAGCCGTTATAAATTCTACTGCTGATGCAATGCGTTTTCTTATCAGCAACTTTCCAAAGTTAGAAACACACATGGCAAATAGGCATTATAAGATTCTTGTTGATAATTATGACATTGATGAGACTGAGTTGCATAATCCTATTGGTCAATCGGATATAAGCATTGTTCCTGTTATTACTGGTGCTGGTGGAAATACAGGAAAGTTTTTGTTAGGAGGATTACTAATAGGAGCTTCCTTCATGTTTCCTGGTGCTGGAATGTTTGGAGGAGGATCAGCAGCAGCAAAAGCAGCAGCAGCAGCATCTCCATTTATGGCAGGTGTGGGTACATTAACAAGTGTTGTTGGTGCATCTCTTATTTTGCAAGGTGTATCAGATATGTTATTCCCTTTACCTGAGTTGCCTGACTTTTCTAATGAAGAAGATCCAAGAATATCATTTAGTTTTTCTGGTGTTCAAAATACATCTAGGGCTGGTACTTCTCATCCTATAGTCTATGGTGAAATAGTTACAGGATCAGTTGTAATTTCTGCTGGTATTGACACTAATCAGGTGACAGCATGACAGATAAAATTATTAAGGGTTCTGGTGGAGGAGGTGGAAGAACCCCTGCGTCTACACCACAGCCATCTAGAGCACCAGATACTCTAAACAGTAGACAGTTTGCATCAATTCAAGACTTATTATCAGAAGGAGAGATTGAAGGTTTTGCTACACCCTCAAAAGCAGGTTTATCAAAAGGATCCGCAGCTTATAACAACGCAGCATTAAAGGATATATTTCTAAACGATACTCCTATTCTCAACGCTGGTGCTGATAATAATAGTCCATCGCCATCAGATTTTAATTTTCAAAGAGTAGAATTTACACCTCGTTTTGGAACATCAAGTCAAAGTCACATTCCTGGAATTGAAAGTAGTCAATCTACAACTGCGGTAGGAGTAACGGTAACTGCTGGTGTGTCGGGTGAAGTAACAAGAAGAATCACTAATTCAGAAGTAGACGCTGTAAGGGTAACTATTACTTTTCCTCAACTACAAAAAGTCACTGATAAAGGAGATTTAATTGGTTCAGAAGTAAATTTAAAAGTTTTTATTCAATATAACAATGGTGGGTTTACTCAAGTTATAAATGACACAGTTAAAGGTAGAACTGCTGATTCATACCAAAAGGAATATCGTGTAACTTTAACAGGTGCTTTTCCTGTTGATGTAAGACTTAAGAGGGATACACCAGACAGCACAGATACCGATTTAATTGATGCTTTTCAATGGACAAGCTTTACAGAAATAATAGATAACGTAAGTACATATCCTAATAGTGCTTATACAAATTTAAGACTAGACTCTGAGCAATTTAGTTCTATACCTAAAAGATCTTTTCGTATTCGAGGAGTAAAAGTAAGAATACCAGGAGCAGGAGCAGGGGGATCTGGTACACCTTCTGTAGATTTGCAAACAGGAAGAATTATTTACCCAGATGGTTATATATTTAATGGAACGATGGGTGCTGCTGTTTGGTGTACCTGCCCTGCAATGGTGTTACTTGACCTTCTTACGACTGAAAGGTACGGATTTGGAACGCACATTACAGATAGTAATTTAGATTTATTTAGTTTTGTAGCAGCTAGTAAATATGCAAATGAATTGGTATCAGATGGATTTGGAGGACAGGAAGCAAGATTTAGTTGCAATGTAAATTTACAAGGGTCTATGGAAGCGTACACATTAATTAATGAATTAGCTGGTGTTATGAGATGCTTTCCAATATGGTCAGAAGGTTCTGTAACTATTACACAGGATAGGCCAACAGACCCAAGTTATCTATTTAGCTTGGCAAACGTAGGTGAAGGTGGTTTTTCATATTCTGGAAGCAGCTTAAGGCAAAGACACTCCGTTGTATCTGTCAGCTATTTCAACATGGAAAGTAGAGAAATAGATTATGAAGTTGTGGAAGACGCAGATGCACAGGCAAAAATAGGAATAGTGAAGAAAGATGTAAAAGCATTTGCTACAACTTCCCGTGGTCAGGCTCAAAGATTAGGTAAGGCAATATTATTTAGTGAACAGAATGAATCCGAAGTTGTTAGTTTTACAACATCACTAGACGCTGGTGCGATTGTTAGACCTGGATCTGTAATTTCTGTAAACGATCCAGTGCGTAGTGTAGAAAGAAGATCAGGCAGAATAAGTTCAGCAACTACTACGCAGATAACTGTAGATAACACAGCTAATTTAGATACATTTACTGGATCAAATAAAAAATGCAGTGTTATTTTGCCTAATGGCACAGTTGAAACTAAAACTGTAACTGGAATTATAGATGGTGTTATTACGTTAGGATCAGCTTTATCTGCTACACCTAATTCAAATGCTATATGGTTATTGCAAAGTTCTAATTTAGAAGCACAAACTTTTAGAGTTATCTCTGTTGAAGAGCAAGATGGTATTAATTATGCAATTTCAGCTTTAACTTATATCCCTGGAAAATACGACAATATTGAATTAGGAATAGATTTACCAGAAAGAAAATTATCTTTACTAAATGAGCCCAAAAACCCTCCTGCAAACTTAACGGCAAGTGAAAGAGTTGTCATAATAAATGCTCTTGCTGTAAGTAAAATAATTTTATCTTGGGTTTCAGTAACAGGTGTAAGTCAATATCTCGTTCAATATAGATTTAATAGTGCAAACTGGGTAAGTGAAACTGTATTTAGACCTGACTTTGAACTTTTTAATTCAGAAGCAGGAACATATGAATTTAAGGTTTATTCGTATAACGCTGCTTTAGTATTATCAGCAACATCTAGTGATATTACATTTAATGCCGTTGGTAAAACAGCACCTCCAGGAGATGTACAAAATTTATCCATAGAGCCTGTAAACGATAAATTAGTAAGACTTAGATGGGCACAAGCTGTAGATCCTGATGTTTTACATGGAGGGAGAGTTTATGTCAGGCATAGCAATTTAACTGACGGCAGTGGTACGTTCCAGAACTCGGTTGATCTTGTTACTGCATTAGCTGGTAATACTACAGATGTTATTGTTCCATCTTTAGAAGGAGAATATATTCTTAAGTTTCAAGACGATCAGGGTAATTTTAGTACAGGAGAGGCATCTATAATTGTGGACTTGCCCGATTTAGCTGAAAATCAAGTAATACTGTTAGATAGAGAAGATTTAGATTCCCCACCATTTCAAGGTACAAAAACACATACAACATTTAATAATACAACAAGTGCATTACAGCTAACCAATCCAGGTGCTAATTCAGTAGGAGAATATGCTTTTAAAGATATTTTAGATTTAGGTGCTGTATTTTCTCTTGATTTAAAAAGAGTTATACGTTCTGTAGGTTTTGTTACTGGCACAGCAATAGAAACTGTTATTCCGAGTGGTTCGTTATGGGATAATTATGCTCTTGATGGTAATTTTGATGGACCACAAGCCAATGAAGTTAACTGTCAGATGCAGGTAGCAACATCACAGACAGGATCGGGAAGTTTTGCTGCATTTAATAATTTTGCCAATGGAACATTTAAAGGTCGCAGGTTTAAATTTAGATTAGTTTTAGAAAGCACAGACAGTGCACAAAATATGAACGTGCAGCAAACTGGTTATTCAGCAGAGTTTCAGTCAAGAACTGAGCGTTTTTATCAAACAGGCGGTGGTTTATCTGTTGTACCACAGACTTCTGGCACTTCGTCTTCTGGTAAAACTGTTACGTTTGGTAAACCATTTTTCACAGGCACATCTGGTTTGGGAGGTGTTAATGCTTTTTTACCTTCTGTAGGAATTACAATTACAGATGCTCAAGCTGGAGACTTTTTTACATTATCAAATATTACTGGTACAGGATTTACAATAAAAATTAAAAATGGTACAAGTTTTGTATCTAGAACTTTTACTTTCTCGGCTGTCGGTTTCGGCAAAGGGGTGTAATATGGAGGAAAGAATTTCTTAAATGGCTCAAGTAGCAGACTTTAATATTGCCAATGCGTCAGGTGCTTCTGTAAGAAGTGACATTAATGCTGTTCTTGAAGCAATTAAAACAAATAACTCAGGTGGAACTGACCCTGCTAATGCAGAGTCTTTTATGTTCTATGCAGATACAGCAGATAACAATAATTTAAAAATAAGAAATGGAGCTAACAATAACTTTACAACCATAGGTTCTGTGGATCAGGCCAATTTGGGTTTGTTGCCGAGATCAGGAGGCACAATGACAGGTGTCCTACGGCTTGATAATTCTAGTAGTTCAAGCAGTCCAGCGTTAAGTTTTGATGGTGATACTGATTTGGGAATTTATAGACAAGCTTCAAATAAATTAGGTGTTGCTGTTGCTGGAAATCTTAGATTTGTTTTTGATGATGATGGTATGATTGTCAAAAATGGAAAGGCTATACGTTACGACAATGCTGCAAGTACTCAACACGTTGCTTTAAAAGCACCATCAAGTTTAAGTTCAACAGTTTCTTTAACATTACCATCTTCTATTGTTAACGGTGGTTTTTTAAAAACTGACGGATCAGGTAATTTAAGTTTTTCTCTAGTTCAAGGAGTTCCAAGTGGTGCTGTTTTTTGTATAGCAGTGGCTACTGTTCCATCTGGGTATTTAGAATGTAACGGTCAATCGGTTAGCAGAACAACTTATGCTGCATTATTCGCCATTATTGGAACGCAATATGGCGGTTCAGGAAATAACTTTAATGTTCCTGATTTAAGAGGTGAATTTGTAAGAGGTTTTGATAATGGAAGAGGTGCTGATAGTGGAAGGCAAATAGGTAGCCATCAAAGCAATAATAATGCACAACACACTCACACATTTAGTCATAACCATACATTTTCTGATAGCGGCACAACTAGCACAAAAACATTAAGAGGTACAGTACAACAGATAGCAGAGACTTTTGCTGGAAATGGTACTACAAGTGGTGTATTCAGTAAATTAGGTAATTTCAACTCATCTTTAACACCAGGCAATCCTGATACAAGTCCTGCTGGTGGTTTTGCAATGAACGCTGACCATAACCACACATTTTCTGTTTCTGGTAATACAAGCACTCATAATGGTAATACAGGTCCAAGTGGTACTACTGAAAGTAGACCGAGAAACGTAGCTATGATGTATGTAATTAAAGTTTAATTATGGCAATCGCTCCTGGAACATACAACATGACGATCCAAAGAAGATCGGATCATAGTATTCAGCTTGTTTTTAAAGATTCTAATAATAATGCAATAAATTTAACTGGTTTTACTGTAGAAGCACAAGTTTGGGATGAACCACGGTCTAATAAATATGCGGATTGGACTGTTACCTATACAGATAGAGTTGCTGGAACTATTGATATGGCTTTAACAGATACTCAGACAGCAACATTTACTCCAGATGTTTTAAGATATGACGTTTTACTTACAAACGGTGCTGGTTTAAAAGAATATTATTTAGAAGGTAATATATTTATATCAGAGGGTTATACAGCATGACTTCAGTTAACATCACTACTACTAAAAATACTGTTACAGTAAACGAGGGCGATAGCACTGTAGTTACTGTTGCTACTCAAGGGCCACAAGGCGAATCTTTTAGCACCACTGGAACGATAATGAATGATTCTGCTAAAGTTAACAACTCAGTAGTGTTTTTTCACCAAGCAAGTGGTACATTTAAAGCAGATGCTACTCGTACTGTGGAAAATTTAGTCGATGGGGGTAATTACTGATGGCTAACACAATTAGGATCAAAAGATCTACTGGTTCTTCTGCACCAGGAACTTTAGAAAATGCTGAATTAGCGTTTGCTGAAGGAAGTAAAAAACTATTTATAGGTATTGGAACTGGTGGGTCAGGAGGATCTGCTACGACCATTGAAGCTATTGGTGGCTCTGGTAGTTTTGCGGATTTATTTACGAGTAGAACACAAAATACATTTTTAGCTGCACCTGATGGAAGTAATGGTGCTGCAACATTTAGAGCAGTTACAGCCGATGACGTACCTTCGCTTCTGCATACAAAAATAAGCGACTTCGATACAGGAGTTAGAACAAATAGATTAGATCAAATGACTGCACCAACAGGTTCAGTTTCGTTTAACTCACAGAATATTACTAACGTAGCCGATCCAGTAAACGCTCAAGATGCAGCGACTAAAGGATTTGTAGAAGCTACTTCACAGGGTTTAGATGTAAAAGATAGCTGTAAGGCTGCAACAACTGGAAATATCACAATATCTACTGCTCTCAACAATGGAGATACGATAGACGGTGTTAGTCTTTCAACTAATGATCGTGTTCTTGTTAAAGATCAATCTACTGCATCTCAGAACGGTATTTATATTGTTGGATCGTCACCAGCTAGAGCAGATGATTTAGCTGCTGGTTCAGATGCAGCAGGAATGTTCACTTTCGTAGAACAGGGAACTGTTAATGCGGATAACGGCTTTGTCTGTACTAGCAATAAAGGTTCAGCCGTCACAGGGACAAATAATCTTACCTTTGCACAGTTTTCTGGTGCTGGTCAGATAACTACAGCAGATGGCTTACAAAAATCTGGTAATACCATATCTGTTGATTTAAAAGCTAATGGTGGATTAGTTATAGAATCTGCTGAAATAGCTCTTGACCTTGCAGCTAGTTCTATAACAGGAACTTTACCAGTTAATAAGTTAACAAGTGTCACTGCTACAGCAACAGAACTTAATTTGCTGGACGGATTAAACTCAACGACTACTGAATTAAATACTTGTACAGATGGAAGCACATCTGCAACATCAACAACACTTGCAGCAGCAGATAGATTTGTTTGTAATGATAATGGAACAATGAAACAGGTTGCCCTGTCTGATCTAGTCACATTTTTAGAAAATGAAGGTGTTTCGGGTTTCGACATAGATGGTGGATCGTATTAGAGCTAGGAGGTAATAGCTCATGTCAAATAAGATAAGACTAAAAAGGGGTTCTGGGAGTGATCCAAGTGCAAGTGATTTAGTTGTTGGAGAAGTTGCACTAAGAACTGATAATGGTACGTTATTCACTAAAAAAGATGATGGTAATATTTCTGAGATAGGTGCTGCTGCTGGTGTAAGTGATGGAGATAAAGGAGATATAACTGTCAGCAATAGCGGTTCTACTTTCACTATAGATAGCGGAGTAGTTAACAATGCAAAAGTAGCATCAAACGCAGCGATAGCAGGGTCAAAGATTTCTCCAGCCTTTACAGGAAATATTACAGGTACAGGTGATTTATTTCTTACTGCTGATACTCCAAAAATACGATTAATTGATAGTAATGCTGATGATGATTTTCAAATTTCAAATTTTAGCGGAAATTTTATAATAAAAGACATAACTAATAGTGTTGATAGGTTTACGATAGAGTCAGATGGAACAACAAGTGTTGCTAATAATCTAGATGTTGGTGCTGGAATTGACGTAACAGGAGATATTACAGGAACAGGCGATTTAACAATAAGTTCAACAAGGCCAAGAATTACACTTAATGATACAGATAGTGAAAGTGATTTTGAAATAAAAAATGAAAATGGTAGCTTCCGTATTAGGGATATAGATAATCCTACTGATCGTTATAGAATTAATAGCTCTGGAACAATTCACGAATTTTTTGGTGTAGCAAGTTTTACTTCAAATATCGCAGTAGCAGGAACAGTTGACGGAGTTGATATTGCAACCAGAGACACATTATTTGGTGGCTTGACTTCTAGCTCTGGTGTATTGACTGACGGAGTGACAGCAACGACCCAATCGGCAGGGGATAATTCTACAAAAGTTGCTACAACAGCTTATACAGATTCAGCAGTATCAAACCTAGTTGATTCTGCACCTGGTACGTTAAATACACTTAATGAACTTGCAGCAGCACTTGGAGATGATGCAAACTTCTCAACAACTGTTACTAACTCAATAGCAACTAAACTTCCTCTTGCTGGTGGAACAATTACAGGTAATTTAGTACTAGATAATGCTACAAACGCTGGAAGAGATGTTCAATGGCAACACGCAAATGATAGGTTAGCCTTTTTTGATAATACAAAAGCTACTTTCGGAAATGGTGCAGATTTACAAATTTTTCACGATGGAAGTAATAGTCTTATAAAAGATTCTGGTACAGGTGGATTATTTATACAAGGGTCTGGAGGAGGTGCTGGCATAACTTTAGAAGATCCAGATGGCAATGATTTTATTAAATGTATTGATGAAGGAACAGGTGGAACTGTTGAATTATATAAAGCTGGAACTAAAAGGTTACACACTACAACTTCTGGAGTTACTGTTACAGGAAATATAGCTGTATCGGGAACAGTTGATGGGAGAGATGTTGCTACTGATGGTACAAAGTTAGATGGAATTGAAGCATCAGCCACCGCAGATCAGACAGCAAGTGAGATACTTACATTAATCAAAACGGTAGATGGGTCTGGAAGTGGGCTAGATGCTGATACTTTAGATGGCATATCTTCAGCAAGTTTTTTAAGATCAGATACTACCGATAATTTTTCAGCTTTAACTTGTTCAACTACAGGTAATAATGATTTAATAAACTTCACTGGTGCTGATGGTAGTGACAATAGAGGTATTTCATTTAATAGCAGAACAGCTTTGTCAGCAGATGCAAGTGATGGTTATCTAAGACTTAATAATGCCTCTGAATTTGGAAATGGAGTTTATACACCTGGAGTAATAAGGGCTGATGGTGGATTTAAGGTTAGTGGAAACACTGTTATTGATTCTAATGGAAGTATCTCTGCTTCATTAATATCGGGTACAGTTTCCTCTGCTTCAAATGCAGATACAGTAGACAGCTTACACGCTAGTAGTTTTGTAAGATCAGACGCAGCAGATACGAAGACTGGAAATTTGACTATTAATGCAAGACTAGATGTAGGAAACGGAAGTGGTAGTGACCATGAAATTAGAATTTATAAAGCAGATAATAATGTCTCAGACCATATTCAGTTTTATAACGGAACTACAAGAGTAGGTGAAATTGGTTGTCATGATGGAAGTTGGTTAAGACTTAACCAAGTTACAGGAAATAATATTTATACACCAAGATACATAAGGGCTGATAATGGTTTCTTTGTTGACGGTACATCAAAAGGTATAAATGGTTCTGGAAACTTTATTGGTGGTACGATTTCTGGTGCTTCTGATTACAGCACATTAATAAGATCAAATACTGATGACAATGTTACTGGACATACAGAGTGGCAAGACAATTATCAAGTGCGTTTGGGTGCTAGTGCAGATATGAAAATCTATCATAGTGGTTCACAAAGTCGCATAGAGCATGGTGGTACTGGTCAGTTAGTAATACAAGGAAATGATAATGACCAAGTGCAAATTAAGAAGGGTTCTAGTGAGCATGGGATTATATTAAATAATAATGGAGATGTCGAGCTATTTTATAATAACGACAGAGTTTTTCGCACACAGGAAAGAGGAATTAGAGTTGCAGATAATAGTAGATTTTTTGAAAATTCATCACATAATACAGCAATACTCCAACACGCAGATATACATCACGCAATAATTTTTAGAGGAAAAACAAATAATAATGGTTCAACAATAACTAATGAAAATACAACAACTTTTAGAGAATATGGTCAATTTAAATTTAGAACTGGAGCTATAAATGCACCCGAAAGATTTACAATAGCTGCAAACGGTAATATAGGTGCACCTAGCGGATCTAATATTTACAATGCTTCTGATGTTAGGTTAAAGAAAAATGTTGTTACTTTAGATAAAGGATTAAATACTATAAAATCTTTAAGACCTGTTTCCTTTAATTGGATTGATGGTTTCTGTGACGAAGAAAAAGATCCTTTATATGGATTTATTGCACAAGAAGTAGAAACTGTTGATACAAACTTAATACAAGCTTTTAGTGAGGAAGTTAAAATTGGAGAAGATCAAGAAAATCCAGATCAAGTAATAAGTAATACTTTAAGAGTTAACGAAAAATTTATTATTCCAATACTGGTAAAAGCTTTACAGGAACTTACTGCAAGAGTTGAAAAGTTAGAAGCTGGTTGAATTTTTAGCTGACTGCTATTATATTATAGTAATACAATATCAATCTAATGGCAGTTGATCCAAGGCAAAAACTAGAAGCTCTAAAATCCGAGCTACAGCAAATAGCAAGCAATTACAATGAAGCTACTCAAGTAGCAGAAAACTGCAAACAAAAAATACTTGAATTGAAAGGAGGTATCGCTGCTGTTGAAGATATTTTAAAGCCAGAGGAAACTACGGATGAAGGTAGTTGATAATTTTTTACCAGAAACAGATTTTAAATTAGCACAATCACTGATAATGGATTACGGATTCCCCTGGATGTGGAACGATTCTGTTACGAAACAAGTAGGTGAAAGCGATCCAAAAGAATTTCAATTTGTCCATAAATTTTATGATCCTTTATCGGGAGTTACAAGTGATTATCCAGGATGGAAAGATATTATAAAACCTTTTGCTGATTACATGAATCCTGTTTCTTTGATGAGAATAAAAGCAAACTTAAATGTAGCAACCACAGAGCATATAACAAGAGAGTTTCATACGGACTTCAAGGTAAAATGCACTACAGCAATAGCTTATATGAACAATAATAATGGCTATACATTATTTGAAGATGGCACAAAAGTAGAAAGCAAAGAAAACAGAGTAGTTATGTTTGACTCACAAATGCGTCATGCGGGAATACCTTGTACAGACGAAAAAAGACGAGTGGTTATTAATTTTAATTTTATTTAGTTTTTATTGGTATATTTCTATCAATAATTCCGTACATGACACGCAATGGTGCTNGTCCTATAATTAGAAAAAGTACCATAAATGTCATTGGTATGCTTGCTTTAATCAGTGCTTCTCTTATCATGTTTCAAAAAATAGCTAATGTNTTNAGTATNATCTCATTTGTAATGGTAGCTTCTATGAGTGGTGGAGCGTACTTTGGTTACAAGTATGTAACTTCAGAAAATTTCAAGGCAAGAGTAATGAATGAAATTCTTGGTAACGTACAAGGTATGATGCCGAAGATGTTAGATCAAGGATTACCAAAAGTAACTGGCCCATCTATGCCAATTATTAAATGAATTGTTGGCATTGCAAAACTGAACTAATCTGGGGTGGTGATCACGATATGGATGGAGAAGACTATCCAATAATGTCTGGAGAATACAGTATGGTTACTAATCTTTCTTGTCCTAAATGTCATTCTTTTGTAGAAGTATTCTTACCAAGAAATGCCTACGATTGATATACCTGNCATTAGTATTCGTGAGATATACATTCCAGACGTTCCAGAAATATATACTCCTCATTATTTAAGTATTACAAAGCCACCAGATATTGATGTACCTGGTTGTACCTATCAACATCGTGATATAAAAAATACTGGTAATCGTAATTTATTACTGGAAGATCCAAATGGTGTATTTACAACGTGTGATTTTCCGTTTCCTAGCTTTATNCCTCTTGACTATACACCTGAGAATATGGTCATTACAGAAGAANCGCTTGTCGATAATGAANCACCGCCCTTCCCAGAAACAGAGCAGCCAAANATTCC
>FUFK010049530.1_pt1 | contig 11706 bp, 11 predicted proteins | sample 1021851 | NCBI WGS metagenome assembly FUFK01 (sample SAMEA51879418, study PRJEB19060) | metagenome
GTAAAAGTTAAAGCATCAGCCAAAACTAATCTGCCTTCTGCATCTGTATTTAATATTTCAATAGTTTTTCCACTATAAGATTTAACTATATCTCCTGGTCTTTGAGCATTTCCACCAGGCATATTTTCAACCAGTCCAACAACACCTACTGCATTAATTTTTGCTTTTCTCAAAGCTAAGTTTTTCATTAACCCAACTACAGTAGCTGATCCAGCCATATCATATGTCATATCCTCCATAAATTTTGCAGGTTTAAGGGATATACCACCAGTATCAAAGCAAACACCTTTGCCAACAAAAGCTAAAGGTTTAGAATTATCTTTTAGCCCCTTCCATTCCATTGTAACTAAATAAGACCCCCTTATGCTTCCTTGGCCCACACCCAACAAAGTATTCATTCCCATTTTTTTTAGTTTTTTTTCATCATAAATATTAATTTTTAAACCAATTTTTTTTAACAATTTTAATCTTTTTGCATATTCATCAGGGTGTAAAATGTTTCCAGGTTCAGATACTAAATCCCTTGCAAAAAAAGTTCCGTCCTCGATAGCTTTAAATTTAATTTGATCAGTTTTAGATGGTAAATTTTTTCCAATTACAGTTAAAATAATTTTTTTTTTATTTTTTTTAGATTTATATTTTTCAAAAGTATACGACTTCAATTTTATTCCGTGTAAAAAATAACCAACTAGCTTTTTTGATGAATTTTTAATTGTGTCTGAATTAATAACAAAATTATTTTGTCTGATTTTTTTTATTTTTTCGTAAAATTTAGCACCNAAATTTTCTGTTTCTGAAGTTGTGATATTTTTTTTATAAGAAACTAAAATTATTTTTTTCTTAGAGCTAACATCAAAAAATATTATTTTTTCTTTTTTATCTTTAATTTTTAATAAATCTCTTATGTAGGTATTATCTAACTCCGAAAGATACCTATTTAAAAAAGATGTATTAAAATTTTCATCCACAAATAATGTTATGATATTTGGATTTTTTATTAATTTTTTACTATTATAATTTATTTGTACGGACATAAATTTTAATTACACTTGAAAGAATATGGATGTTATATATGTAAAAAATACCATAATTCAATGAAAAAAATCTTATTTAGAAAAATACTATTTGACTGCTTGAAGTTTTTTAGTGTTGCAATAATTGGAATAGGTTCAATTGTGTGGGTCTTTCAGGCAGTAAATTATTTAGATATAATGGTGGAAGATGGTAGAAACTATCAAGTATATTTTCAATATACCATATTAAGCTTTCCAAAAATTATAAGTAAAATTTTCCCTTTTGCGATTTTTTTATCCTTTTTTTATATAATTTCAAAATATGAAAATAATAATGAGTTAATAATTTTCTGGACACATGGAATAAAAAAATTGCAGGTAATAAATTTTTTTTTTAAAGCGTCTTTGGCTTTGATGATTTTTCAAATTATTTTTATATCATTTTTAGTCCCATTCACACAAGATAAAGCAAAATCTATTATTAAAGACTCTAATGTTAATTTTTTAGAAAGTTTTATAGTTCCCAAAACATTTAATGATGTAATCAAAGGAGTTACTATATATACAGATGAAAAGAAACAAGATGGTAGTCTAAAAAATATTTTTATAAAAAAAAATACTGGGTCTTCTAATTTTGAAATCACTTTTTCACAAAGAGGAAAAATTCAAAATCAAAACAATACCCAAATTCTTGTTTTATTTGATGGTCAAAATATAAAAGGCAACAATAATAATCTAGATAGCTTTAGTTTTTCTAAGTCTGATTTTAATTTGTCAAATTTAGAATCAAATACAATCACCTATAAGAAAACTCAGGAGAATTCAACTTTAGAGCTTTTAAATTGTTACATCAGTTTGAAAGAGACAGACAAAGAAAAAATTAATAAATTTGACGTAGAAAATTGTAGTATTTCAAATTTATCAAATATATTTAGAGAGCTTTATAAAAGATTTATCATTCCATTATATATTCCTTTATTAATTTTAGTATCATTGATCTTAGTTATGATTTCAAAAGAGAAATCTAATTATTCAAAATTAAAAATTTTAATTTTTTTATTTGGTTTAATACTTATTATTTTTTCAGAAAGTTCTTTAAGATTTGTCAATAACAATCTTTTAGATAATATAAAATTAATATTAATTCCATTTTTCTTAATCGTTATTTTCTATAGTACAATAATTTATAGACTAAACTCACATATTATTAGATAATATTATGTCTACATATATTAAATTTATTATTGTTAGTTTTCTCAAATCATTTCTAAATATATTCCTGGTTATGTTTGCGTTAGTTTTAATATTAAACTTATTAAGTGAATTAGATTTTTTTAAAGATATAAATGTAAATACATACTTTCCACTTTATCTATCATTTCTTAACTCTATTTCACATATTTTTGAAATGCTTCCTTTTATTTTTTTAATTAGTACGCAATTTTTTTTTATTAATTTTATTAATAATAATGAGCTAGATATTTTTAAATATTCAGGTCTTAAAAATATAAATATTATAAAGATATTAAGCTTAACAACTTTATTAATGGGCGTTTTATTTGTAGTTTTATTATATAATTTCTCGTCAAATCTTAAGAATATTTATTTAGAATTAAAATCAAGTTATACTTCTGATGATAAATATCTAGCAGTTATAACAAATAACGGTTTATGGATAAAAGACAAAATTGACGGAAAAACACTTATTATTAATTCAAATAAAATTGAAAATAACTTTTTGGTTGAAACTTTTATTAGTGAATTTGATGAAAATTTTAAAAATATAAGAAATATTCAAAGTGACAAAGTAAATATTCAGAATAATGAGTGGTTGATTAAAAATGCAAAAGTTTATAAGGAAAATATATCAACTGAGATAAAAAACTTAAAAATTAAATCAAATTTTAATTTCGAAAGAATTCAAACTTTATTTTCAAATTTATCTTCTTTGTCTATACTTGAGTTATTAGATCTTAAAAAGAATTATAAATTACTTGGTTATTCTACTGTAAAGGTAGACGTTCATCTTCATAAACTTTCATCTTATCCAATTTATTTTATTTTAATTGTAATTTTTTCATCAATCATAATGTTTAATTTAAGGAATTACAAAAGCACTGGATTTAAAATCATTATTGGATTATTTTCAGCAGTCTTAATCTATTATGTAAATAATTTTTTTTATGTTCTTGGAAATACTGAACGTATTGCAATAATAGTAGCAATTTGGCTACCACTATTGATGCTTAGTTTTATAAATATATTAATGTTAAAAAATATAAATGATAAATAAATTTAAAGTAATAATTTTTTTTATTTTTATTTGTTGTACAAATACAGTTTTGGGACAAGAACAATTCAATTTTGATGTTACTGAAATTGAAATTAAAGAAAATGGAAATAAATTTTTCGGTTTAAAAAGAGGTATAATCACTTCAGATGATGAAATTGAGATTGAGGCTGATACCTTTATCTATGATAAAATACTTAATATTCTTAATGCTAAGGGTAATGTTAAAATTATAGATAAGTCAAATGATTACACAATTTTTTCTAATAAAATTACTTATTTCAAAAATGATGAAAAAATATTAACTAAGGGAAATTCTAAAGCTATTTACGAAAATAAAGTAATAACAGCAGACGAATTTCAGTTTTTTAAAAAAATAAATATCTTAATTGCAAAAAAAAAAGTTAAGGTAGATGATCCTAAAGAAGATATTAATATTTTTGCAGAAGAATTAACATACGATAAAAATAAAGAAGTTATTTTTAGCAAAGGTTACACAGAGGCTAAAATACAGGATAGATATAATTTTTATTCAAATAATGTTTTTTATAATAAAAATACACTTGAGCTTTCATCTAAAAATAAAACCCAAATTTTAGATGATAAATTTAACATCTACGAATTAGATAAATTTAATTACTCTAAAGAAAAATTTTTACTAAAAGGTAAAAATGTTAAAATTAAAACTAATTTTACATCTAATAATAACTCAGATGAATATTTCTTCGAAAGTGGTTTTTTCAATTTAAAAAATCAAAATTTTGATGCTGGAAAAACAACAATAAATATGCAGAAAAGTATATTTGGAAATATAGAAAATGATCCTAGACTTATTGGGGTTAAGTCTTCGAGAAAAGATGAAATTACTCAAATTAACAAAGGAATATTTACTAGTTGTAAAAAAAAAGATGGTTGCCCTCCATGGAGTGTTCAAGCAGAAAAAATTATTCATGATAAAATTAAAAAACAACTAGTTTATAATCATGCGTTATTAAAAATATATGATATCCCAGTGGTATATTTTCCCAAATTTTTTCATCCAGACCCAACAGTTAAAAGACAATCTGGCTTGTTAAAGCCTGTTTTAAATGAGTCTAATGTGCTTGGTTCTTCTTTGCAATTACCATATTTTAAAGTACTAGCTCCAAACAAAGATATAACCTTTAGACCAAACATATTTGATACAAATATTTTTATGCTACAAAATGAATACAGAGAAAAAAACCAAAATTCTACTTTGTTGGCTGATTTTGCATTTACAAATGGATACAAATCAAAACTATCAAATAAAAAAAAAAGTATCGCTCATCTATTTACAAAATATAAATTGGACCTAAGTCTTGATAATTTCGAAACCAGTCAAATAGATTTTGATTTAGAATTAGTTACAAATGACACTTATCTTAAAGTCTTTGAAAGTAATTTATCAGAAACAATAATTAGGCCAAATCCAAATCAACTTACATCCTCATTAAATTTATTAATGTATCGTGAAAATTTTAATTTCTCAGCTGGGATAACAAGTTATGAAACATTAAGTGGTAAAGATAGTGATAGATACCAATTTATTTTACCCTACTATGACTTTTCAAAAACTCTTTTTAAAGAACAAAATTTAGCGAATGTGAACTTTGACTCTTCTGGTAGTAATGATCTAAAAAATACTAATAATTTAAGATCTAGAATAGTTAATAATTTAAGTATTCAAAGTAAAGATTATATTCTTAACATGGGACTTAAGAATTCTCTTGGAGCTTATTTCAAAAATTTAAATACGGTTGCAAAAAACGATGCTATTTATAAATCAAGTCCTCAACTTGAGTTGATGAGTATATTTGAGGCAAACTCTAGTTTACCATTAATTAAATATAATGAGAGATTTAATGAATATATAGAGCCAAAAATCTCATTAAGATTTAATCCTGGTGAAATGAAAGATTACTCAAATACAAATAGAAAAATCAATAACTCAAATATATTTGAGATAAATAGACTTGGAATAACAGACTCCTATGAAGAAGGTAGATCTTTAACTTTAGGTTTTGAATATAAAAAAGAAAAAATTGACGATATTAATAAATATTTTGAATTTAAATTAGCTTCAGTATTCAGAGATAAAATAGAGCAAAGAATTCCTTCCTCTAGTTCAATTAAACAAAATGGAAACCTGATTGGTTCATTTCAAAACAATTTCAATAAAAATTTAAATTTTTCATACAATTTTGCGATTGATAATGATTTAAAGACATTTGAATATAATTCAATTGATGCAAGTTTAAATTTTGATAAATTTTCAACTAGTTTTTCATTTATTGAGGAAAATGGTAAAATCGGTGATGCAAATTCTTTAGAAAACTCGGTAAGTTACAGATTTGATGAAAATAACTTTTTATCTTTTAATACTCGTAGAAATAGAAAAATAGATTTAACTGAATTTTATGATTTAGTTTACGAGTATCAGAATGATTGCTTAATTGCAGGTTTAAAATATAAAAAAACTTATTATCAAGATAGGGATTTATTACCAACAGAAGATTTTATGTTCACAATTACAATCTTTCCCCTAACTACATATGAAAAAAGGTTTGATAGAAGTGAACTTGAGAGTGGTTTCAATTAAATAGTACCATGAAATCTAAAAAATACTTATTTTCTGTAATTTTATTATGTTGCTTAAATCTAAAAACCTACGCCATAGAAAATAAAATACTATTTAAAATTGACACAGAAATAATCACAAGTATTCAAGTATATAAGTATTCAAGATATTTGACCACACTTGATGAAAATATCAAAAACCTAAACAACGAAGAAATATTTGAATTAACAAAAAATTTAATAATTAAAGAAAAAATTAAAAAGATTAAACTTAAAAAAGAGGGAATAATATTAGATTTAGATGAAAAAATTTTAGATAATTATATTAAATCTATTTTTTCCGTAAGAGGAATAAGTAATTTTGAGCAATATGAAAAATTTTTAGAAAATTTAGAGATGGACGTTAATGATATGAAAGAAAAATTAATAGTTAATTTACTCTGGAATAATTTAATATTTAAAAAATTTTCACCTAATATAAAAATAAACAAAGATAACTTAAAAAAACAAATTAAGAGTCAAAATAATAATAATTCAATATCATATTTATTATCAGAAATATTTTTTGAGGCGTCAAATGTTTTGGAAGTAAAAAAAAAAAGCAAAGAAATAAATGCTTATATAGAGAAAGAAAATTTTAAAAAAGCAGCTTTAATTTATAGTAAGTCAGACTCAGCAAGAGATGGAGGGAGTATTGGCTGGATAAGCACTAATACTTTAAACAATAAAATACTTAAAGCTATTACAAAATTAACAATAAATGATATTACAGATCCAATTTCTGTACCAGGTGGTTTTTTAATTCTTAAATTGGATGACAAAAAATTGATAAAAAATGATTTTAATTTAGAGAAAGAACTTGAGAAAGTTATAAAAATTAAAACTAATCAACAACTAATACAATTTTCAAACATATATTTTAATAAAGTAAAAAAAGAAATTTTAGTCAATGAATTTTAAAAAATCCATCCTTATAATAACTGGAGAGCCTAACAGTGTATTTTTAGAAATTTTTTTCAAATCAATAAAAAAAATTAAATTTAAAAATCCTTTAATTTTAATTGGATCTCATAAATTAATTCAATTACAGATGAAAAAACTGAATTTTAAAAAAAAAATCAAAATATTAGATAAAAAAAAATTTAAAGATTACAAACTTGATAATTCAAGCATTAATCTAATAGATGTGAAATATAAAACGAATAAAGCTTTTGAAAGAATTTCGTCAAAATCAAATATTTATATAAAAAAGTGTTTTGATGTTGCATTTGAAATAATTAGAAAAAATAGTATTAAAAAACTTATAAATGGGCCAATTAGTAAAAAAACTTTTTTAAATAGAAAATTTTTAGGTATTACTGAATATATTTCAAAAGAATTTAATTTGGATAATACTGCTATGTTAATTTTTAATAAAAAATTATCTGTTTGCCCAATTACAACTCATTTACCAATTAAGCTTGTTCCAAAAAAAATTAAAAAAAAAAATATCTTTAATAAAGTTATTTTAATAAATGATTTTTATTTAAATAAATTTGGATTTAAACCAAAAATAGCGATTTTGGGACTAAATCCACATTGTGAGAGCGTTTTAAAACACAATGAAGATGATAAAATTATTAAACCAGCAATATCATACTTAAAAACAAAGTATCATGTTTCAGGTCCATATTCAGCCGACACTATATTTTTAAAAAGTAATCGAAAAAAATTTGATGTAATTATTGGTATGTATCATGATCAGGTTCTAACTCCATTAAAGACTTTATTTGAGTATGATGCAATTAATATAACAGTAGGTTTACCATTTGACAGAGTATCACCAGATCATGGACCCAACGAAAAAATGTTAGGTAAAAATTTTTCAAATGCATTAAGTTTGATTAGAGCAATTCAATTTTTAGAAAAACATTGATAAAAGCCAAAAAAAGTCTAGGTCAAAATTTTCTAATTGATAAGTATATTCTTGAGAAAATAGTTAATCTCATTGAAATAAATGAAAAAAATATTCTTGAGATAGGCCCTGGTACGGGAAATTTAACATTATATATTTTAAAAAAAAAACCAAAAAAAATTATAGTTATTGAAAAAGATAAAAAACTTGCACTAAATCTTGAACAAAAATTTAGTGATAAAATAACAGTTATTAATGGTGATGTTCTAGAAATTGACGAGACTTCATTGTTTAAAGAAAAATTTACAGTTTTTGGAAATCTTCCCTATAACATTTCTACTGAAATATTGAGTAAATGGATTGTAAATTTAAAAGATAACTTTTGGTTCGATCATCTTGTTTTAATGTTTCAAAAAGAAGTAGCAGACAGAATTATCTCTAAATTTGATACATCAACATATGGAAGACTCTCAATATTAGCAAATTGGAAACTAAAAATTGATAAAATTTGTGATATAAAACCTGAATCTTTTTTTCCAAAACCAAAAGTTGATAGTTCTTTATTGTTATTCTCTCCAAAAAATAAAATATTTAAGATTAAAGATCCTAAGAATTTAGAAAAAGTTACAAGAGTTTTTTTTAGTCACAGAAGAAAAATGTTAAAAAAACCCTTTAATCAGCTTTTCAATGGTAATCAAAAGATACTAGATAAATTAAATATTAATTTAAATTTAAGACCTCAAAATTTAGACTTTGAAACCTACTATCAATTAACGAGTGAATATGAAAATTTAATTAGTTAATTTTTCTATGTGATCTCTAATATATTCAGCATCATAGTCTTTAGAGCCATTATTTATTTCTGCATAAATTAAATTTTTTATTTTAGAATAACAATTTTCAATATTGTCATTTATAACCACATAGTCATAGTTTATCCAATGTAAAACATCTCTTTCAAACTGTTTCATTCTTTCTTCTGCAATTAATTTATCTTTCATGTCTCTATTTGAAAGTCTTTCAAATAATATCTCTTTACTTGGTGGCAAAATAAAGAATGAGATTAATTTATAATCTAAATTTTTATTCTTAATTTGATCTGCGCCTTGCCAGTCAATGTCAAATAACACATTTTTACCCTTATTCAGTTTATCAATGACTGGTGTTCTTGTAGTTCCATAAAAATTATTAAAAACTTTTGCATATTCTAAAAATTCTTCATTTTTAATAAATCTTCTAAATTCTTTTTCATTAACAAAAAAATAATCATTGTTTGGTTTCTCATTTAGCCTTGGTTGTCTAGTAGTATGTGATATTGAAATTTCAAAGTTATCCAAATTAGATAACATCTTGACCAATGTTGTCTTACCTGCTCCAGAGGGAGAGGATAAAATTATCATTACCCCGTCTTGATATGAGGGCATTAATTTTTTTAGTTTGCTTTTCCTTCGATAAACTTAACTGCGTCTCCTACAGTCAAAATTTTCTCAGCTTCACTATCTGATATTTCAGATCCAAATTCTTCCTCGAAAGCCATTACTAATTCTACAGTATCCAAACTATCAGCTCCCAAATCATCTATAAAACTAGATTCTTCTGTGACCTTTGCTTCATCAATTCCCAAATGATCAGCCACTATTTTTTTTACTTTGTTTGAAACTTCTTCTGACATATTGATCCTTTTTGTTATAAATTCTTAATAGTTTAAAAACATATTTTGTCAAGCCATATACATCCCTCCATTAACGTGTAGTGTTTCTCCATTAATATAGCTTGAATAATCAGAGCACAAAAAAATAACTGCATTTGCAACGTCATCAGGATCACCAAGACGTGCTGAAGGGATTTTTGAAATTATAGCTTCTTTATATTTTTCATCTAATTTATCTGTCATTTTTGTTTTAATAAATCCTGGCGAAATACAATTTATATTTATATTTTTTTTTGCATATTCTGCTGCTAAACTCTTTGACATTGCTATAATACCAGCTTTTGCTGCAGTATAATTAGCTTGGCCTAAATTTCCTGTGTGTCCAACAACAGATGTAATATTAACAATTCTTCCTGATTTATTTTTAAGCATTTTTTTTATTGCTGATTTACTCATTAAAAAAGTTGAAGTTAAATTGATATCAATTACTTTTTGCCATTCATCTAAACTCATTCTTATTGCCAAATTATCTTGAGTAACCCCTGCATTATTTATAATGCAATCTAAACTTCCACCTAGTTCCTTTGTTGCATTTTCTATAAATTCCTCAATTTTATCAGTTTTTGAAATATCAAATTTCAATATTTTGATATCTGCAAATTTATTTTTTAACTCTTCAAGTTTTTCAATTCTCGTTCCTGATGCTAAGATATTTGCTTCAGCTTGATTAAGTTTTTCAATTATCGCATTTCCAATACCCCCTGTAGCACCTGTGACAATAATATTTTTACCTTTTAAACCTATCATATTTTTATATTTTCAATATCGGTTAGAGCATTTATAGTGTCAATTTTAACATCTCTACTAATTCTTTTAACTAAGCCTGATAAAACTTTTCCTGGCCCAATTTCTATAAAATGGTTTACATCATTTTCTATCATATTGATAACGCTTTCTCTCCATCTTACCCTATTCTCTATTTGTTTTATCAATAAAATTTTTAATTCATCTAAACCCTTTATTTCGCGAGCTGTGACATTCGAAATTAATTTATTTTGTCCATTTTTAAAGTCAATTTTTTTTAACTGATCTTCCATTATTTTAGTAGCACTGCTCATCAATTCACAGTGAAAAGGTGCACTAACAGGAAGTTTGATATGTTTTATCGAATTTTTTTTTAAAATTTGAATTAAATTTTCTATGTCTTGTATTTTTCCACTCAAAACCATTTGACCATCTGAATTATCATTTGCAATTTGTGCATTAAATAATTTTTTATTATCTAACAAAATTTTTTCAATCACATCGACTTTTGAACCCAATATCGCAACCATACCTCCTTGCCCTTTTGGAACTGAATTTTGCATAGCGTCTCCTCTAACCCTTAAGATTTTTAGAGTATCTGAAAAATCTAAATATCCAGCACATGACAAAGCTGAATATTCGCCTAAAGAATGTCCTGCAAAATATTTTGCTTTATTTAAATCTATATTAAATTCTTCCTTAGCTAAATTGAATATTGAATAGCTAATTAAAAATATTGCTGGTTGAGTGTTAATTGTTAAATCCAACTCTTCTTTTGGACCTTCTAAAATTAAATTAGAGATAGAAAAATTTAATATATCATCTGCCTGTTTAAACAATTTTTTTACCAGTTCATATCTCTCATATAACTCCTTACCCATTCCTACCGTCTGAGAACCTTGACCAGGAAATATTACTGAAAACATAAAAAAAACTAATTATTTTGCCTTTTTAACTATTGTAATTGAACTTTTATAATAGTATATCCTCATTTTTTATTAAAGAACTTAAATGAATTTATACGAACATACTATTATAGCTAGGCAAGACACTTCACCCAGTGAATTGAAGCAATTAACAGAAAAATATTCTAAAATTATTGAAAAAAATGATGGAGAAGTAGTAAAGACTGAAAACTGGGGTCTATTAAACCTATCTTATTTAATTAAAAAAAATAGAAAAGGTAGCTATATTCATTTTAAAATAAAAGGTAACGGAAAAGTTATTGATGAGTTAGAGAAGAATGAGACAATTGACAAGAAATTATTAAGATGTTTAACAATAAAAGTAAAAAAGTTTGATTTAGAAACCGTCTACTTTGGTAAAAAAGAAGATGCAGACAAAAAGGAGGGTGTTAAGAGCTAATGCCTAAAAGACAAAGTGGAAATAAAAAAGGAAAACAAAGCAATTTTGCAAAATTAAGTATTTTTCAACCAAATAAATATAAATTTAAAAA
>FUFK010038676.1_pt2 | contig 11705 bp, 10 predicted proteins | sample 1021851 | NCBI WGS metagenome assembly FUFK01 (sample SAMEA51879418, study PRJEB19060) | metagenome
TNCATTCTATATGTGTCAATAATACTTTATGAGCATTTCATCTTNTCTAACTAAAAAGTTTTTAAAATCACTTTTCTTTCCCGCTCACAACAGAGGGTCAGCTTTACCCAAGAATTTTGTGAAATTATTAAAAAATCAACCTGGTTATTGGGACTTGCCAGAACTCCCAGAGATAGGTTCTCCACTATCCCAAAGTGGATTAATTGCAAAAACTCAAAGAGAATTCTCTAAAAAATTTGGAGCAAAAGGATGCTTCTTTGGAGTTAATGGAGCCTCTGGATTAATTCAATCAGCGGTGATAGCAATGGCAAAACCTGGTGAAACTATCCTGATGCCCAGAAATGTTCATATAAGTGTCATAAAAACCTGTGCTTTACAGAACATACATCCAATATTCTTTGACCTAGAGTTTTCACCACAAACAGGTCATCCTAAACCAATATCTGAAATCTGGTTGGAAAATGTATTTAAAAAAATAAATATTAAGGAGAATAAAATTGTCGGAGTAATACTTGTAAGTCCCTCTTACCATGGCTATGCGGGAGATTTAGAACCTTTAATAAATCTTTGTCATCAAAAAAATTTACCTGTTTTGGTGGATGAAGCCCATGGTTCTTATTTCCTTTTTTGTGAAAACCTTAATTTACCAAAATCCGCTTTAGTTTCAAATGCTGATTTAGTAGTTCACTCATTGCATAAATCCCTAAATGGTTTGACTCAAACTGCTGCNCTCTGGTACAAAGGGGATTTAGTAAATGAAAATAATTTAATAAAGAGTATTAATTTATTGCAAACTACTAGTCCAAGCTCTTTATTATTATCTTCTTGTGAAGAGTCTATAAAAGACTGGCTTAATAAAAAAAGTTTATCAAAATATCAAAAAAGAATTTTAGACGCAAAAAGCATCTACAAAAAATTAATCCAAAAGAATGTTCCTCTCATAGAAACCCAAGACCCCTTAAAAATTGTATTGAATACCTCTAAGAATGGAATTGATGGTTTCACAGCTGATAAATTTTTTTATAAAAATGGTCTTATTGCTGAATTACCAGAAATGATGACACTAACTTTTTGCTTAGGATTTGCGAATCAAAAAGATTTTCTTGAAATATTTGAACAATTATGGAAAAAATTACTTCTTAATTCTAAAAACTTAAAAAGATTGGAGGTACTCCAATCGCCCTTTAAATTAATTCAAGCACCAGAAATTGAAATTGGAATTGCTTGGAGAAGTCAAACTCGTAGTATTCCCTTCTCGCAATCATTAAATAAAATATCTGGAGATATTATTTGCCCTTATCCTCCTGGGATCCCTCTAATTGTCCCTGGAGAAAAAATTGACATAGATAGGTTTAATTGGATAAATAATCAAAGTTTATGCAACAAAGATCTGGTAAATTTTAAGATAAGAGTCATATAAAATATAAATTTGATATGAGACTGAAAAGTGGATTACTTATAGGAATATTCGGTTTAATTGTTGTTTTGTTGGGTGGTTGGTTTTTTACATTGGCAATAGCCTTGCTTACTTATTTAGCATTATTGGAATTTTTTAGGATGGCAGAATTTAAAGGAATAAAACCAGCTACTAAGACCACATTATTTTCATCTTTCGTAATTATTATTTGTACCTATCTTCAGACCATAGGTTGGCTTGAAGATGAAATATCAAATTCAATTTTGCCTATCTGTTCAGTTGGAATATGTACTTGGTTACTTCTTCAACCAAAACCTGGAACAATTTCAGATATTGCAGCTTCTATTTTTGGTTTATTCTATTTAGGTTTTCTACCTAGTTATTGGATCAAGTTAAGAGGATTAGAAGCAACTATAATAAGTTCAAATCAAAGTTTTATTTCTTTTGAAAACTTATCAAATACTACAGGTCTTAATTTAACTTTAACTTCTTGTTTTTTAATCGTAGCTAGTGATATTGGTTCTTACTTCATAGGTAAGTCATTTGGTAAAACATCTCTTTCTCCCATATCTCCGAGCAAAACAATAGAGGGTTTAATTGGAGGAATATCCTGCTCAATTTTACTAGCAATATTTTTCTCATTTTTACTTAATTGGGAAAATCCATTATTAATTGGAATTTTGTATGGAATTATAATTTCTCTCATGGCATTAGTTGGAGATTTAATTGAATCAATGATGAAGAGAGATGCCAAAATAAAAGATTCCGGAACTTTTTTACCCGGACATGGAGGAATTCTTGACAGAATTGACAGCTACATTTTTACTCCATCTATTTTGTATTACATTTTTATAATTCTCAAATATCTTAGTTAATTAGAAAAATTTTTATACCAAAAAATAATCTTGGATAATTTTACCAGATAATGATGGTAAATCTACATGAGGAAGATGACCACAATTTTGCAAACCTACAAAATTTAATTTTTCAATTTTTCTTATATTTTTAATCTCTTTTTTCCCAAGAATGCGATCATTCTCTCCACATACTGCTTTAGTTGGAATATGCTGGATATATTTATGTGTCCCAGCAAACCCTCCACTTTTTGCAAATGATGCGAGTGAATTTCTCCATCCTTTACAACCTAAATGAATTGAAGCAATTTGCTCTTCCATTTCACCAACACATTCATCTGGGAAAGCAAATGCTTGCCTACAAAGACTTTTTCTGACCTGTGGTAATCCAAGAAATGAGGCTCCAATTTGGTTAAGGGGAAAGGGGATATTCTTAGGTTCTCCAAATAATCCGGCTGGAGATAAAAGGATAATTTTTTCAATAGAATCAGGAATTTCAAAAGCAAGATTTAAAGCCGTTGAACCTCCCATAGATGCACCGACAATTCTTAGATTCTTTGTTATCTGTAAGGTCTTAAGGAGATCAATTAAATATGAAATTATATTTGAGGGATTGTATTCATATGTTGCGCATCGGGGCGTAAAACCAAACCCCAATAAATCAGGTATTATAACTTGGAAATTTTTTTTTAATGATTGATATATTCTCCTAAATTCTAAAAAACTACTATCAAAGCCATGTAGGAGAAGTATAGGTTGACCTTTTCCACCTACAACAACTGGGAATTTCGAGGAGTTCCAGTTGTCATTGAGTTTGATCCACTTAACATCATTTGCCAAATAAAGACCTAATGGATCTAATAGAGATTTTTTGGCACTCTCAAAAAATTCAATATTTAAATCACTAAATTGTTCAAAATTGGTTTTAGTCAAAAAAATAATTATATTTTGATTTTCTGTTGTTCAAAATTTGTAATGACATCAACTATATCTTGTTTATGAATTTGAAAAGGTAAAAAGTGTATTTCAGATTTATCTCGACAACTAAATTCAGCAATTTTCTCTAAATTATTATTTTCAAAAACATTTATTCCAAGTTGCGCAATGGTAGTTGGCAAATTCAATTCTTTCATGAGTACCAACAATTGATTAATTGATTGATCAGCTAATTTATTATTATTTTTCATTTCTTCTAGTTTTAATTGCAATAATAATCCAACACCAACAATCTCACCATGTAAGAATTTATTTGGAGAAATTATTTGAGTAATTGCATTATGAATAGCATGAGCTGCAGCAGTCCTACACTTTTCTCCCCCAATACCACCTACTAATCCCGCTGTTAGTCCACAAGCTTCAATGGTATTTCGCCAAGAAAGATTATTTTCAAATTTACTCTTATATGCTTTTTTACCATCAATTAGTAGTTGATCTCTCAAAACTCTTGATACCTGAATGGCTTGTTGAACGAGACCATCGTCAATTGTTGAACTTGTTATTGAGGATTCATACCATTTTGCCAAAGCATCCGCTACGCCACTCGCGAGTGTTCTTGATGGAGCTGTTTGAATAAAATTATGATCATATACTAGGATTTTTGGACAGGATCTTAATGCAACATCCTCTATAAATTGGCCATTTTTTGTATAAATGTTTGATAAAGCAGTCCAACCTGCACAAGTAGAGGCGCTAAGCGGAACTGTAATACAAGGNATATTAAGACAGTCTGCTATATATTTNCCAGAATCTAGAACTTTGCCACCTCCAGCAGCAATAACAGAATCATGATTATTATTTAATATTAAGTTCTTTACTCTTGAAATGTCTTCATAACAACAATCATAATGTAAATCGGCAAAATTAACATTAAGGTTGTGATTTTTTAAATCAATAAAAATCTTATTTCTAATATTTTTCGTATTAATACCTCTACCTAAAATTAAGGGACTTTTAGTTAATTTAGTGATTTGAGGTAAAGATTTTTCCCAAGCATAGCTCCCCCTATATATAGTTTCTGGAGAGATTGACTGCATACTTAATTTAAGAAACTAGAAGTTAGCACTAGCTAACTCTTGAGGGGATTCTTCAGAAGAGATATTAATTGTAACTTTTTTATTATCATCAATATCTACTAAGGCCTTATCTCCATCTTTTATTCTTCCAGAAAGAACTTCTTCTGCCAAACTATCTTCTAATAAGCGCATTACAGCTCTTCTTAAGGGTCTAGCTCCATAAGAGGGGTTATACCCTTCTTCTACAAGTCTTTCTTTAAAAGCATCAGTAACGCTTAATTTAATGCCCTTGTCTTCTAATCTTGCAAAAACCTCTTGCAACATTATTTCAGCAATTTCTTTAACTTCATTTTTAGATAATTGCCGGAATACAATTATTTCATCAAGTCTATTTAAAAATTCAGGTCTGAAATATTGCTTTAATTCTTCATTAACTAAAGATTTAATCCTATTATATTGGCTATCTTCAACAGAATCGCCAGAAAATTCAAATCCTAAGCCTCCTCCACCTTTCTCTATTACTTTGGAACCAATATTAGAAGTCATGATTAGCAAAGTATTTTTGAAATCTACTGTTCTACCCTTGGAATCTGTTAATCTACCATCCTCAAGAAGTTGCAATAATAAATTAAAGACATCTGGATGAGCTTTTTCCACTTCATCAAACAAAACAACTGTGTAAGGTCTTCTTCTAACTGCCTCGGTAAGTTGACCGCCTTCATTAAAACCAACATACCCAGGAGGGGAACCTATGAGTTTACTAACTGTATGTCTTTCCATAAATTCTGACATATCTAATCTGATCATTGCTTCTTCGCTACCAAAGAAATAAGAAGCTAAAGATTTAGTTAATTCAGTTTTACCTACACCAGTAGGACCTGAAAAAATAAAACTTGCAATGGGTCTGTTCGGATTTTTTAAACCAACTCTTGCTCTTCTAATAGCCCTAGAAACAGCTTTTACTGCTTCATCTTGTCCTATTAACCTTTGGTGAAGGGTTTCCTCCATGTTAAGAAGCTTGACTGATTCAGTTTCAGTTAACTTTTGAACAGGTACACCAGTCCAAGAAGCAACAATATGTGCTACGTCTTCCTCGCTAACCGTGGGGTTTTGTAAAAGTTTTGAGTCATTTTTAGCTGTGTTTGTATCAGTACTAGATTCGTCTTTCGCTGTAGATTCTTTTTTACTTTCAAGTACCTCTTTAATTTTTGCAGACAATTCCATTTCCTGTTCTCTTAATTGACCAGCTTGATCAAAGTTTTGGTCTCTTACCGATTCTTCTTTTTTCTTCTGAATTTGTCTTAGTTCTTTATCTATTTGTTTAGCTTCAGGAGGAAGTTTAGAGTTTATTAAACGAACTCTACTTCCAGCCTCATCTATAAGGTCTATAGCTTTGTCAGGTAAAAATCTATCAGATATGTAGCGATCTCCTAAGTGAGCTGCCGCTTCTAGAGCTTCATCAGTAATTTTAAGGCGATGATGTTGTTCATAACGTTCTCTAAGCCCTTTTAATATTTCTATTGTGTCCTCAATAGATGGTTCACCAACCATTACTGGTTGGAATCTTCTCTCTAAAGCAGCATCCCTTTCAATATGTTTTCTATATTCATCGAGTGTTGTTGCTCCAATACATTGGAGTTCACCTCGAGCTAATGCAGGCTTCAGAATATTTGCTGCATCTATGGCACCTTCGGCAGCTCCAGCACCAATTAATGTATGCACTTCATCAATGACAAGTATCACATTACCTGCAGATTTAATTTCTTCCATTATCTTTTTTAATCTCTCTTCAAATTCTCCTCTATATTTTGTTCCAGCCACCAGAAGGCCTATGTCTAGAGTTAGAACTCTTTTATCTTCAAGTATGTCTGGGATATCTCCAAGCTGTATTCTTTGAGCCAAACCCTCAGCAATAGCTGTTTTACCTACGCCAGGTTCTCCTATGAGAACAGGATTATTTTTAGTTCTTCTACCTAATATTTGAACTACTCGATCTATTTCTGCATAACGGCCAACAACTGGGTCAAGTTTTGATTCACTAGCAAGCTTTGTTAAGTTTGTACCAAATTCATCTAGAGTGGCTGTTTTTAAATTGCCTTTGCTTGCATTTGATCCACTACCAACTTCAGCAGTTTCGCCCAACATTCTTATTACTTGGGTTCTTACTTTACCAAGATCAATACTTAAATTTTCTAAAACTCTAGCAGCTACGCCCTCACCTTCTCTAATTAAACCAAGTAATAGATGTTCAGTTCCAATATAGTTGTGACCCAATTGACGAGCTTCTTCCAAAGATAGCTCAAGAACTCTTTTTGCCCTAGGTGTAAAAGGAATTTCTACAGCCACAAAACCTGAACCTCTACCAATTATCTTTTCAACTTCAATCCTTGAATCTTTTAAATTAACTCCGAGTGATTTGAGAACTTTTGCTGCAACACCTGTACCTTCTCCAATTAAACCTAAAAGAATTTGTTCTGTTCCAACGAAATTATGACCAAGCCTTCTAGCTTCCTCTTGGGCGAGCATAATGACTTTTATAGCTTTTTCTGTAAATCTCTCAAACATTAGAAGATTAGATTTCTACTAATAACCTACCAGTAATATGTCAATTTTGTGTTCAGAATGAGCTTTTGTGAATACCTAAAAATATATTTTANTGAAATAAATTTAACTTTTTTAGTGATATACCAATATATTCTTGTAATTTCAAGCATTCTGGTTATCCGAACAATTAAATTTTAAAATTATTTGGTTATTAAAATTTTTTCTTTCAAGAGGGCATCTGAACCGTCTTTATAATAATTTCTTCTTATTCCAACGGTAAAGAAATCAAAGCGACTATAAAATTTATCCGCCGTAATATTGGTATGGGAAACTTCAAGAATTAATTTGTTTATCTTTAATTTTTCACATTGTTTTATTAAGTAGCTCATAAGGTGAGATCCAAAACCCTGTTTCCTATATCTCTGATCTACTACAAAAAAATTAATCTGAGCCTCATCAAGAATGACATGAAAAACGCATATTGCAATTACTAAATTAGATAGTAGTAACCCAATGACCTTAACCCCTTCTTTTTTCAACTCATTATTCCATTGTTTTTTGCTCCATAATGAAATTGTATTAGAATCTAATGCGTAGCATAAATCAATATCTTTCTTATGGATGAATTTAATAGATATCATTTTATAATAAAAAAACTCAAAAAATTTCAAGTTAAAGTCATATTAAAATATGACAAATTTAGAATAACACTATTAAGAATTTGATCATGGAAGAAAAAAAATCCTTTTTAATACAAAAGATTGACCTAGAGAGTCCAAATAGAAATATTGTACCTATTACTACATCAATTGGTAGAGATGGGAAGTTATCAATTGCTGGATGTTCTATTGAAGAATTAGTTAAAAAATATGATTCACCAATTTATATTTTAGATGAAATCACTTTAAGAAATTCTTGTAAAGCTTACAAAAAAGCATTAGAAAAATATTATCCAGGAAAATCCCTGGCCATATATGCTTCTAAGGCAAATAGCTCTATTTTTATGAGTAATCTTATTTCCTCAGAAGGTCTAGGGCTTGATGCGGTTTCTGAAGGGGAGTTAATAACAGCCATTAAAGGTGGGGTTCCAAATGAAAAAATAGTTTTTCATGGTAACAACAAATCAGACAAAGAACTAGAATTTGCAGTTAGAAATAACATCAAAATTATTGTTGATAATGATTATGACTTAGAAAGATTAGATGATATCTCAAAGTCATTTAATAGTGATTTTGAAATCATGGTTCGCTTCACTCCTGGGATAGAATGCCATACTCATGAATACATAAGAACTGGATCATTTGATAGTAAATTTGGTTTCGGAAAAGAATATTTAAATATTCTTTTTGACAAAATTAACAAAACAAAACATCTTAAATTAAAAGGATTACATGCGCATATTGGTTCACAGATTTTTGAACTAGACCCTCACAAAGATTTGGGAGAAATAATGGTGCAGGTTATTTTAGACGCCAAAAAATTTGGTCATAATATCGAGGAGTTAAATGTTGGAGGGGGTTTAGGTATAAAGTATATTGAAAGTGATGATCCCCCATCAATTGATGAATGGGTAAAAACAATTTCTTCTTCTGTTGTTCAAGCATGTGAGAAAAACAATTTAGATTTTCCTACACTAATGTGTGAGCCTGGTAGATCTATCGTATCCACAGCAGGTATAACCATTTACAAAATTGGGGCTTTTAAAGAAATTCCTGGTGTAAGAACATATTTATCAGTTGATGGTGGGATGAGTGACAATCCAAGACCAATTACNTATCAATCAAATTATTCTGCATGTTTAGTAANTAATCCATTTAATATTAATTCCAAAAATAAATATACAATTGCTGGTAAGCATTGCGAATCGGGAGATGTATTGTTTAAGGAAATAGAACTAGCAGATTGTAAAACAGGAGACCTAATATGTGTTTTTGGTACTGGTGCATACAATAATTCAATGAGTTCTAACTACAACAGAATTCCAAGACCTGCTGCTCTTGTAGTTAAAGATGGAGAAGCAGAAATTATTCAAAAAAGAGAAAGCCCATTTGATCTTTTAAAAAATGATGTATTACCTGATCGCTTTATCAAACAAAATTAGGTACATTTAAATTAATTTTGTTTTTAATGTGAATATCTGGGGGTTTATCAATTTAAAATTTTTGTTAGATGTTTTATTTGCTATTGGGTTTGGACTTTTATTATTTTCTAGAGTAAAAGAACAGAGGACATTATGGCTTCTAAGAGGTTATTTGTTTTTAGTTTCATCAGCATGGTTTATACAAAGATATGCTAGCCTCCCGTTAACATCAAAATTAATAGATGCCGTTGTACTCGCATGCTCTCTTTCCTTAGCGATACTTTGGCAAGGAGAGCTAAGAAGATTAATGGAGTTATTAGGTACTGGTAGGCTAGCCGTATTACTAGGAAATCCTCCAAAAGAATTTAGAGCAACATCTACTACTATTACTCAATTAGTTGATACTGCAGGTAAACTCTCAAAAAATAGAAGAGGCGCTTTAATAGTCGTAGATTTAGGAAGTGACTTAAGGCCAGAAGATTTTTTATATTCAGGTACAAAAATTGAAGCTCAATTATCTACTGATCTTTTAATAAATCTTTTTGCAACAGATACACCGTTACATGATGGAGCAGTTCTTGTAAAAGGTAATAAAATAATATCTGCTGGGGTAATACTTCCTCTATCTAGGCAAGGGATTAGTAGATATGGCACAAGACACTTAGCTGCACTAGGAATTACTGAAAGATTTGACAGATGTATTTGTATTGTTGTTTCTGAAGAAACTGGGACGTTATCATTGGCAAGCCAAGGAAAGCTTGAGAGGCCAATTACGAGCAGTCGGTTACAAGAACTACTTGAAAATTTGATTGGGAATCAAAACCCTATGGGCAATAGTAAATCATCTTTAAGTAAAAATGCTATATCCCAAAAGACAAACCCTAGTGATAATATTAGTGATATTAATGAAAAAGAGTCAATCAAATCAGAAAGCTTTACTAATATAAAGGATTAAAAATATGATTTTGGGGAAAATAATTTATGAGAAAAATAATAACTTATCCAAAAAAATAGATAAGCAAAAAGTACCTGAACATATTGCAATTATTATGGATGGCAATGGGCGATGGGCTACTAAAAAAGGTTTACCTAGATCTTTTGGTCATAATAAGGGAGTTAGCGTTTTAAAAGAGATTATTAAAGCATCAAAAAATTTAGGTTGTAAGGTGCTTACTGTGTATGCTTTCTCAACTGAAAATTGGACAAGACCAACAAAAGAGGTTGATTTTCTTATAAATCTTTTTAGAGAAGTCTTGAAAAATGAAATTGAGGAGATCCATCAAGAATTAATTAAAATTAAATTCATCGGAGATTTATCCCCTTTCCCAGAGGATCTAAAACAAATAATCTGTAATTCTGAATCTCTGACTAAAAATAATAATTCTTTTTTACTGAATATTTGTGCGAATTATGGAGGTAGACAAGAAATAGTAAAAGTTGCAAAAAAACTGGCATTGAAATTCTCTTCTGGAGAATTAACACCAAGTGAAGTTAATGAGGAACTATTTAGTTCAGAACTATTAACAGGAGGAATTAAGGATCCAGAATTACTAATAAGAACTAGTGGAGAAAAAAGAATAAGTAATTTTCTTTTATGGCAATTAGCTTATTCAGAAATATATATATCTGATGTTCTTTGGCCAGATTTTAATGAGTTTGAATTTCATAAAGCAATAATAGATTACCAATCAAGGAATAGACGTTTCGGCGGTATAGAATCATTACCAAATGAATCTTTTAAAGATTCACAATATTCTTCTTAACAAAAAATGACTAAGTCGAGTAATCAACTTTATACAGAAATTAGATTCGATTGGGACAAAAAGGAGATATTGGAAATACTCAGTATGCCACTGATTGATTTAATGTGGAAATCACAAATTGTTCACAGAAAATTTAACAAATACAACATTCAATTGGCATCATTGTTTAGTGTAAAAACTGGTGGATGTGAGGAAAATTGTTCGTATTGCAGCCAATCAATTTACAGTGCTAGCGAAATCAAAAGTCATCCACAATTTCAAGTAGAAGAGGTTTTAGCGAGAGCTCAAAAAGCAAAAAATGAAGGGGCAGATAGGTTTTGTATGGGTTGGGCATGGAGAGAAATTAGAGATGGGAAATCTTTTAATGCAATGTTAAAAATGGTCAGCGGTGTAAGAGATTTAGGGATGGAAGCATGCGTTACTGCTGGGATGCTTACAGAAGAACAAGCATCCAGACTGGCTGATGCAGGTTTGACCGCGTATAACCATAATCTTGACACTAGTCCTGAGCATTATAAAAATATTATTACCACTAGAACTTATCAAGACAGACTAGATACTATTAAAAGAGTAAGAGATGCAGGAATAAATGTTTGCTGTGGAGGGATAATAGGATTGGGTGAAACTAATGGTGATAGAGCATCTCTTTTGGAAGTGCTTTCAAACATGAATCCGCATCCTGAAAGTGTTCCTATAAATTCATTAGTAGCTATTGAAGGCACTGGTTTAGAAGATAATAAAGAAATTGATTCTATTGAAATGATAAGGATGATAGCTACAGCAAGAATTCTTATGCCTAAAAGTAAAATAAGACTAAGTGCAGGGAGAGAAAAGCTTTCAAAAGAAGCCCAAATATTGTGTTTTCAATGTGGGGCAAATTCAATTTTTTATGGAGATGAGTTACTCACAACTTCAAATCCATCTTTTCAATCAGATAGAAAACTTCTTAAAGAGGTTGGAGTATCATTTAACAAAGATTTTGAAACTTGTGAAAAAACATTATCTTCTTTATGAAAGGCAAAAATTATAAAATAG
>FUFK010044450.1_pt1 | contig 11705 bp, 11 predicted proteins | sample 1021851 | NCBI WGS metagenome assembly FUFK01 (sample SAMEA51879418, study PRJEB19060) | metagenome
TATCGCTCACCAAATGATAGTATTGATTAAATTGAATTATAATTCGACCGCGAAACCCTATCACTTAAACCCTCAAGCAAGCGCCAACAAAATGGTGGGTAACATGTTTGGACGGCGGAAGAAGGATTCCTCTGCTGTGCAAAATGCCTGTCCTTATTGTGGAACTCCTAACGAAATTGGTGCCAAAGAGTGTACGTTATGCTATTATGACCTATCTGTGTCTGCTAGAGAACAGCCAATGGCAACCCCCTCCTCAGCAGAAGACGATATTATGACTACTCTGCTTGGCGAAGATGCTAATGAGGCTGGAGACGATGACTATGCTGTAGAAGCAGTATTGTCGCTTGATGATGTCACTATTGAAATTGATCAGTTCGACACCTCAGAAGCAGGACAGGAAGCCGAATTTGCCTTCATCGCTAGTAGCGGTCCAACGCTTTCTGAGGTTCAAGACTACACAAAACCAGAAGAAGTCGAATTATCGCCAGACGATGCCCCAAAAAAACAGGTTGACTTTGTTGTGCCCAACTCTAATCCACTTGATGAGGTCGCTGAACCGGTTCATACTGGTCAAGGCTCAGTTTTCTTCAATTCAGAAAACTCAAATGACGAGATGACCGGTTCGGTTGGTCCAAACAATATTCGTAACATGGAACCAGAGGTTATCACTGATGATTCATCAGAACAACATCTCAATATTAATTTGACAGATGCCCAAGATGACATCAGCGAAACCCCAGATTTGCCAGATATCTTTACCGAACCAACTCAGGCTGAATCAATTACTGAAACAGAAGTGGAAACAACCCCAGAGCTGCCAGATATCCCAGCAGGAGAAGTCCCCTCGCCAATCGCTGATACACCGGATTTACCAGATATTCCAAGTGAGTCAACCACAAGCAATGAGGGTGAAATAGTCGGGGCACCAAAGCAAGCGCCAGCCCCGACACCCCAATTTAATGGCAGGATATGGCCATGGCCGGCAAAATCGCCTTGGGATGAAAGACAGGTTTACCGTGAAGTTGTCTCAATGCTTGAGTTGGTTAAGACCGGTAAACTCACTCAAACGGCTCAGCAACTTGACCGACTCGGACCTCATTTAGATGCTAACCTTGACATGTTAGCGCATATTGGAACTATCATGCGTTACCTAGGCCGTGAAGAACATCTACAATGGATGTTGAAGATGGCACAGAGGACTTATCCTAATGATGCGAATGTTGCAAAAGCGCTAACCCACCTATCGTGAGGCATCAGTATGACACTTACTCCTGAACTAAAAGTTCCTAACGGGTTAACCTTAGAGCCAGTTAACAAACTGGCCCTCAAACCAATTCTAAACGCCTTCAACGAGGACCCAGAATCGGCATATTCTGCTTTACCTTGGCTGGATAAAAACAAAGACATCCGTCAACAGATTAGAGATATGTTGTTCGATGTTGAAACACAAGCAGACTCTGATGAAATACACTTCTGGTCGATTATCGACGATGCAACAAATGATTTTGTTGGCTTAATTGGTCTTGGTGACGAATTGCAGTTGCTCCATTCGAACTACAACCTTGGTTATTGGGTGCGCTCTAAGTATCGACGTCGAGGCATTACCGCACGCTGCGTTGATGTTATTTTTCAGTGGCTGTCCTCTAGAGAACGCTTCTTCAGAATTGAGATCACCGTCCATCCACACAATGAAGCTGGGCTCGCAACCGCTGCTTCGGTTTGTCTTACATGGGAGGGTGAATCGGTAGACGAATTTATTGGCATAGAGATTGGTAACCGAACAGTTCCACATCGGATACACATAATCGACATCAATCGAGGTGGCGATAGTTGACACAAACTTGGTTGACAGTAGATTGCGACGATTTCAGACACATACCGAAGCATTATGGGCATCCAACACGTAGTAAAAGCCCAATTCTCTCACAGGAACTATCGCCTGAATTTAAACTTGGTATGCGAGGCTTCGAACACTGGCTGTCAACCCATGAAAATCCAGTGACGTTATTCGTTATTGCTGACTCTTTGGAAAACCAAGAGTTTTGCCTTTGGCTCAAAGGGATAATTACTGAATACAGTAATCGGATAACTATTGGCTGCCACGGACTAACCCACAAGTCATGGTCAGCTTGGCCAGAGGACGCAGAGCAATTCAGCCAGTCAATCACTCAGGCAATGGAACAAATCTCTGGTTTTGCGGGAGAAAACTTCCGTCCCTGGTTTAGGGCGCCAGCNGGATATATGGCGCCTTGGATGGTAGCCCCATTAGTTGATTGCGGAATAACTGTCGACTCATCGATTAACGATTCCATATTGACCAGGGTAAAAGCGGGTGGTGGAAACACCTGGCAACAGGTCCGTGATACCTGCCAACAAGTTGGCTTGTTAGAGCGAGAGTGGCTAACGAAATGGCGATTACCCGTTAACGGACCGGCATTATCCTTGTTTCCACTATCGCTGATTGCTCAACGCGCTTGGAAACAGTTACCACCGCCATTATCTACTGCAGAATTAACGAAATCTGTCGAGGATGAAAAAACCGACATTGTTACTGTATACTGGCATATTTTAGATCACTCAAGACGTCGTGGTGGGTGGCAACCACCGATAACTAAGTCAATACTGAATCACTAAAAACCGCCAATTAAGCGAGCAATCATGTTCAGTCAATTCTACTGGGACAAACCTCAAACTTGGCATTTAGCATTGTCGTCAAAACAGTCAACATTGTTGGAGAGAGTTATTTCAATCACATTTTTTGCTGGCCTGACTGCACTGTGTGCACAAATTGCGTTTTCGGTTCCATGGACTCCAGTCCCCTATACTCTGCAGACCTTTGCGGTTATGGCGACCGGGGTCTATCTCCGTCGTAATGATGCGTTTCTCTCTGGTTGTCTGTATCTATTTGTTGGTGCAGTAGGTGCGCCAGTATTTGCCGAAGGAGGTAGTGAATTATTTTCCAGTGGTAAGTTGATTGCTAGTGGTGGTTATTTACTGGCATTTCCCATCGCTTCTGCATTAGTCGCAGAGGGGCTTGACCGCTCCCGCTCTGCTGGTGTGGCGAATCTGAAAGCCCAACTGATATGCTGGTATTTGGCAATGATTCCCGTATATGTATTTGGGACTCTATGGCTAGCAGAGTCATATTCCGTTGGTTTTAATCAGGCTTTTGAGTGGGGAGTTAAACCATTCTTAGTTTGGGATTTTGTTAAAATCTGGTTAATGGCAATGGTCACAACTAAACTTTGGTCATACCAGCCTCCAGAACTCGATGAATGAGGTTATTATCGCTGTTTTATTGGTTTAATACCGAACAGAAATTGTGTTGGCCGGCTACGTTTTACCAACTCAAATGCTAACCAACAAGTAATCGTGACAAATAAACAAGCAAGGATTACTGCTGGATAATCAGTTATGCCTAATTTTGATGCGAGGCCTAAGCCAGCAAAGGTTAGTGGCATGTGAACAATGTAGAATGGGTATACGCCTTGATTGAGGTAGGCCAATCTGTCACTCGGCTTGTTCAATATATGGGCTCCCCAAGCAAATATTGTGAGACACCAGAACCACGCATGGAAACTGTGAATCACACAGCCAAGCATAGTCATGTTGTTGTGTATCAATCCATTGAAAATCCATCCGCCATCGATATATGGTATTGCATCGTGATGTTGTCTTATTCGAATCCAGATGAATGCAATTGTCCAAACACCAGTTATGCAAGTTATCATAACTCGCCGACTTTCGAGGAACTGGTAATATTCTTGCTTGGCAATTATGCAAGCATAGCCAAAGAGGAAAAATCCGAAGAACCAAAACCATTCGTAGCCGATACCCATGAACCCAGGGAACCACGGTTTCAATATGATTTCGCTAAAGGTTAGCGTCGCTGGAAGTAATACCATAATACCCAATCCTGCTCGAGCCGTGAACACTGAACGCATTAGTTGTGTGATCTTTCCACTGGGGTGCTTTTGAGCAAAATGAAATAGTGGAGTTAGGATAAGAGAATACAGGAATAAGTTCCACAAAAACCAAAGGTGGCCTAAAGCATAAATTTTCCCATACATAGGCACCCAGAAGATTACCGAGCTCCAGATTACATATTCTGCAAACCCACTAACGCCACCGCTTAATCCGGCATCAATGTCAATAGTGCCCAGTAGAACGCCACCGACAAAACCAGTAGTCCACATTCCGAAGAACATTGGAACAATCAGTCGTTTAACTCGTTCGAGAAGAAATATACCGTAGGTTCGGTTCCTGAAGGCAAATGCCGTTCCCATACCTGATATCATGAATAATGCTGCTAGTCTCCACTGGTGCATCCAATGCAGAATCATACTGGTAAAATCGATAGAGTCAGCCGAGTAATCATTACCCTCTTCAGCTAATTTTTCACGATCTTCATCAGTTGAATTGGTAATATTTGGGTTTACCCCCTCGCCATATGTAGTCCAATAAATTCCAATCGCCACATGAAACGGAATTAGTAAAGCAAACAAGATCACTCTCAACCAGTCGATATCGTATCGACGAGTGTTGGAAGCTAAATTTGCCATAATTACTGCAGCATTTGTTTAGGCATAGTTTTTACCGAAAAATTCCAGCTAGAATAAGAAAAGTATTCATGGAACCATTGAATGGTCTAGTCTGGGCATAAACATGGTTGGTGATGAGTCAGAGAGTAAATTTTGGGAGGCCACCGAGCAAGTTGGGGTAATGCCGGGTGCAGAGAATGTCATCGCCGGCGAGGTTCAAGCCGCGCAGCAAATTCCACTAGGAGCGACTCATTTCGCTATGTTTCCTCAAACCAATGCAATCCTTGCGCTAGTCCTGTCAATCGCCTCATTTGCCTGTGGCGGACTCATACTCTCAATACCGGCGCTCTTTGTTGCCCTATCAGCCAAGAAAATTACCGATGGCATGCCAACGCACCCAGATAGGGGTATCGCTAATGCCGCTTATATNGCGGCGATTGTAAACATAGTTCTGTCAGTTCTGNTTGTACTTATCTATGCTGCAACCATAGCGGCATACATGANTACGAGTTAATCACTCTCTTCTTGAGAGGAATGCAGCAGCACCCAGTAGAGCAGCAATCGATACTACAGCAACAAATCCGGGGGTGGCCTCAGACTCTTTGTCGCCTGTGTTAGACTCTGAAGCATCGATACCAGTGCCGACAACTATCTCACCAACCATGCCCATTGAGATGTGTGGCTCACACGCATAGTAGAAGGTTGTGTTTTCGGTGAATGTATAGGAAAAGTCGACTGTTGCAGCAGCAGCTCCGGAGTAAACTCCGCCCTCGACTCTTTTGCTGTCACCAATGCTTTCGATTTCAGCAACATTATGCGGCATGTCTGCTTCTGTCCACTTCCAGCAAACGGTACTGCCAACGTCGACGCGAACAGATTCCTGATCGTAGGCATAGCCAGAATCGTCAATGCCGATTGTCACATCACACGGGTCGGCAGGCTCTTCATCAACAGGAACATCATCTACAGGTTCCTCAGTGGGCAGGGTTAACACCTTGTCTAGGACATGTATGATGCCGTTGCTCGCTCCAACATCTGCAGTTGTAACTGTGGATTCGCCAATCGTGACTGTGCCTTCGGTGACGGCGAATGTTAGTGTATCGCCGTTTCCTGCTTCAGCAGTCATTCCATCGGTTACATTTGCTGAATCAACAGCGGCACCGATTATCACATGGTAAAGTAGGATATCTCGTAGAGTCTCATTCTCTTCATCAGTGTCATAATCATTGAGGTCAATGCCCGCATCGGTAAATGCCTGGTCAGTTGGGGCAAATACGGTGAACGGCCCATCGCCTTTCAGAGTGTCAGTCAACCCCACATGATTGATTGCAGCGACCAAACTATCGTGACTGCCAGTTGCGGATGCCTCATCAACGATGTCGCCAGAAGTGTCATCTTGGGCGCTTACCACAGAGAGGGTTTGGGTCAGAAAAATTAGCGTTAAAGCGATTGTCAACAATTTGTTCATGGTAGAATTGGCATTTTGCGCTCTTATAAACTACTGTAATTCTGAGAATCTATCTTCTAAATTGATGTAATAGCGCAATCGATCTGCCATGCCAAACAGCGACTCTACAACCCGCGTTTCTGGTTTGAGATTTTTCTGCAATACGGTTCTAGTATCTTGGTCAACCATCATGTCGAAACCTTGCATCAGATTTGCCAACTTCCTTTGTAGCCGACCACCCGTCCGGTCCCAATCCATCAAAAGGCATACTGATGAGCCACCAGTGGCCTCATTCCTTGTGCCATAAGTCTCGTACCAATAAGCAACTACTCTTTCGATAGTCCATCCTCTATTTAGCACCTCAATTGGACCAACAAATCCCAGTGCAACCAGAGCTCGCCGGTCTCTAGGACCTTCGACGATAATCGGCCAGTTGAATAAACGGTTCTTGCGTCTAGCCTCGCCGATTGCTTGTCCAGCATTGCCGAATCGTAGCTCGTAATTACCAAGGCCACTGCCGTCATTGCGATTTTGACTGGCCATGATATCAACTCAATATCCTATCTAGCGCCTTTTTAATCAATTGTATATCACAGTCAGAAATCATGATCTTTTTGGTTCTAGTCCTCTGTCCAGCGGTAATTTCAAGGTTACTTTTGTCAACATTTAGCAATTCAGCAAGCACGTGAATTACTGCGTTGTTAGCCTTCCCGCCCTCAGCCTGAGCCCTAACTGCAATTCTGAGGTTTTTAGTCCACCGATCGTAGCCAAGCATGCCCGAATGTTTGGCTCCAGGAGTTACGTGAACGGCAATCAAAATTGCGCCAGAAAGCGTATTTTGGAGGCAATCATAGAACTCCACAATCTTCGCCGGATTTAACTAGTCTCAGAGGCTCGATAAAATGTGCTAATTTTAGCCGCTGGCGAAAGGCGCAAGAGAAAAACGCAGGTTCATATACTATGGGTGTAAAAAGGCCACTGAAAGACATCGCGAGATGTTGTAAAACTCTTAGCCAACGGCATTTTTCGATAACCCTTAAGGGCTACTAAAGGGGCGGATAATCAGGTCAAGTCCATGGTGGCAGAGGATACCGTTTTTTCAGTACTTTACGACAAATTTCTTTTTTGGGGCATTCTCGTTGGAATTATCACATTTGCTTGGCTTCTTTACGCCATGATTAGGTATCGAGCCAGCATTGTTCCAGACACTACTGATGTTGATCACATCGTCGTTGGTTCGTTCCCTGTAGACCGGCATAATACCAAGATTGAGGTATTATTCTACGTCGTGCCAACCATCATTGTCGTCTGGTTAGTTGTCCTTGCGCTTGCATCAAATACTGCAGTATGGGTTATTCCCGACGANGAAGAAGCCTTTGACGTCGAGGTCATTGGCCAACAGTGGTTTTGGGAATTCAAGTACAATGATGAATTGACATGGCAAGACGATGCCAGATTAACTGGCATTGATGTTGTTTGGGAGGACGTCGATGGCTCGGATGACAACATAACCATACAACACACATCAAATTCAGAAGCGACTAATGTCACAGTGACTGTCGGCACTGATTCAGAATCCTATGCGCTTGATGTTACTACTGGTTCAACAACCATAGATAAGACGTTCAGGAAATTCTCTGCTCTTTCGGTAGTAGTCGAAGACTCAGCTGGCAATGAACTTCATCGATGGGGACACATACCAATAAATCACAAATTATCTACTGCCGCTGGTGACCATTTGATTGTTCCTTGTGACGATGAAGTTGTATTGAATCTGTTCTCTTACACTTCCGACTACAGCGAATTAAATAGCACATACTGGGGCGTTCAGCACTCTTTTTGGGTGCCTGAATGGGGAATTAAGGAAGACCTAGTTCCTGGCCTTGAAGGTGGCACAGTTATGTGGTTTATGGCTGATGACCCAGGAACCTTCCCTATCCGCTGCGCTGAGTATTGCGGACTTGATCACTCGAAGATGGTTGGTTATGTCGATGTAGTATCGAAAGTCAGTTACGGTGCGGATTATTGTGATGAAGACACCGGCGTTGAGAAAGAAGGAGGTAGTAACTAATGCGTATTAGAACCATCAGTTTGCTATCAATTGTGCTCATCTCTTTGGTAATGGTTCCGCATATGGATGCTGCACCAGGCGGAATAGGTACGATTGGTGATAATGGATGTTCATGCCATGGCGGGCCCTCATCAGATACAACGGTCACTGTAACAGGGCTACCTGAGATTTACAATTCTAGCGAAAGTTATCTGTTTACTGTCACTGTTACCAACGATGTAATGGAGATATACAATGGAGGTAGCACTGAGGGTGACGACCCATGGAACGGTCGTGCTGGTGGATTTAGAATTCTAGCATCCAAAGGTGTAGTTGCGCCAATAGATCCGGCAATGGCTCAAGAAATGGATGGCGGCCTCACTCACACAACTGAAAGCAATGGTGTTAGAACATGGGACTTTGAGTGGACTGCACCTGCTGATGATTCACAATTTGTTGAATTCAAGATTCATGGCAATGCAGTAAACGGCGGTGACGGCTTTAACGGTGATATGTGGAATACCTTTGAGACCACAATTGCTGGATTCTCTGCTGGTGAAATGGCTCCTAGTGTTAGAGCATTGGTACTATTACTAACCGCAATAGCACTCGCTCTTGGACTGATTCTACTCGGTGTAATGTGGGTCTATTACTCTCGCAGCCCAGACACCTTCAGCATCTACAGTTTCTGGAGCTATCTCAAACCATGGCTCACAACTACTGACCACAAAGAAGTAGGTATCATGTACTTCTTGTATGGTTTCTTCTTCTTCCTAGTCGGTGGATTCCTAGCGTTACTGTTCAGAATTCAACTTGCTGTGCCGGAGAATACGTTCCTCACAGAGACTGAATACAACTCGTTCTTTACCTTGCACGGAACNACGATGATTTTCCTTGCAGCAATGCCGATGATTGCCGGTTTCATGAACTACGTGCTACCACTACAGATTGGCGCAAAAGACTTGGCGTTCCCGCGTATCAATGCAATGGGATTGTGGTTGCTAGTATTCTCCAGCCCGCTGATTTACACTGGAATTTTCACTGGCGAGGCAGCGGACATTACTTGGGTTATGTATCCACCGTACTCGTCCTTAACTGAGGCTAATCTCGGGGAAGGATTGTCGCAATACGGTGCTAACTTGGGAACAACTGCGTTCCTGTCAGGTATGTTCATGCTTGGTGCTTCTTCAACACTCGGTGGTGTNAACTTCATCACCACTGTGTTCACCATGCGTGCACCAGGTGTAACATGGATGAAGATGCCATTGTTCACATGGTCAGTATTCGTTAGCGTATTCATGCTTTACATGTCACTACCAGCGCTTATCATCGGCATCGTGTTCTTGCTATTCGATCACACTATAGGCACGGTATTCTTCACTAGTGGTGGAGACAGCTTACTGTTCCAGCATTTGTTCTGGTTCTTCGGACATCCTGAGGTATANGTTGTAATTATTCCAGCGTTTGGTATCGTTTCTGAGGTCCTTGCAACCAGTGCTAGAAGGTCCATTTTTGGCTACAAATCAATGGTCTTTGCTATGGCCGGTATCGGTGTTGTTGGNTTCATTGTTTGGGGTCACCACATGCTGACCTCTGGAATGGACGCGTTCTGGCGTGCCGCTTTCATGATCACTACCATGGCAGTTGCGATTCCAACGGGTGCTAAGATATTCAATTGGTTAGCAACCATTTGGGGTGGCAGTTTAGTCATGAAAACTCATACCCTGTGGTCACTAGGTTTCCTAGTTACATTCACATTGGGTGGCATCTCTGGAATGTTCTTCCCAGTTGCAGGTTTGGATGTGCACTTCCATGATTCCTACTTCGTAGTAGCTCACTTCCACTATGTGTTTATTGGTGGTACTGTCTTTGGATTGTTGTCTGGAGTGTATTACTGGTATCCTAAGGTCACTGGAAGGAAACTCAACGAAACCTTGGGCATGTGGCATTTCTTGATTGGTTTCTCTTCCTATAACGCAGCCTTTTGGCCAATGCACAAACTTGGCATCATGGGTATGCCGAGAAGAACCCACTCATACTTAGAGGAAACAGGCTTTGCGGAATACAATATGGCAGTGAGCATATTTGCATTTATCTTCGGGTTGAGCCAGCTACTCCTAGTTTGGAACATCTTCTCATCGGGACGCAAGGGTGAACCTGTTGGCAAGGATCCATGGGGTGGATGGTCGCTTGAATGGTCAACAACCTCGCCGCCTCCGACACCATCATTCCATGATATCCCAACACAGGGCGACATGAATGAATTATATGGTCATCACAACCATGATGATGACAAGAAGTCAGTGGCTGAGAAGTTGTGGAAGGCTAAACCAAAGGGGGCTGAATGATGGGTGGCTTCAATAATCACGTTGACAACTCCATTTGGGGTAGAGCAGTACTGATGGCTGGCGCGATTTTGACTATCGGCATCGTCGCTTTTGCAGCTCTTGGCCTTGGAGTAGGTAGCGTCAAGCACGACGAATACATGGAAGCCAAAGATGAATACAAAGAAGCGCTCAAAGACACTTCTTTGACTGAGGACGAGTTATACAAAATTCATCACCATGAGATTGACGCTCACCTATCATACCTAACCTACTGGGTTGCTGGAGTGACAATACTTGCAATCAGTGGAATATATGCTATCTTCTTGGGTGTTGGTGGATTCTTCAATTCTATCCAGCCGCAGGAAGACCATGGACATGATGACCATCATGATGATCACCACGACGAACATCACGGTTCAGCATCACCCATTGTATTCTGTATCGGTGTGCTNCTATTNTTGATGGGTTTCCCAGATTTCGTTGAAGGCATGAGAGCATTGCTCTCACAAGGCGGNACTTTNGCTGCAGGCGACATGGTATTGAGCACTCTTGGTCTGACAATCATTATGATTGGTGTGGCAAACTGGTGGCGTGAGGATTTACCATTCATTGGTCACGGTGAACAAATTGCTACATCTGCACCATTTGAGGGAGAGCACATTAGAAAAGCAGGATTATGGGTATTCATCATGTCTGAAGTCATGGTTTTCGCAACCTTCTTTTCATCATACCTGAGAATACGCACGGAGTGGTGTACCAAGTGGGCCTTTGATGAGGGTAGATGTGGGGTTGGAATGACTGAGGGTGACATCGTGATGACGGCCTCTGACTATTTGCGACCTGGCGGTGCTGCCGGAACTGGAGATTTCTGGACCATGCTACCAGGTGCTGTCAACACTTTTGCGTTAATTATCTCGTCCTATACTATTGTCTTGGCTCTCAAGACTGCCAAAGACAAGAATTGGGAAGCACCCAAAGGCGCACTCAAGTTCCTCTTCCCGGACAAGAAAACTGCTGTCAGGAATTATCTAATTGCAACGCTATTACTCGGTTCAATGTTTATCGTCTTGAAGTTGGTAGAGTGGAGTCACTTGGTGGCTGAGGGCTTCACCGTCGGCACTGTTCAAGGCTCGATATTCTATGTAGCAACCGGTGCACACGGCTTGCACGTATTTGTTGGCCTGCTAATCATGCTCTACTTGGTCTTCAAGGCAGACACTATCGGTTATGATGAAGATAATGGCCAGGGCATCGAGTATTTCGGACTGTATTGGCACTTTGTTGATTTAGCGTGGGTAGTAATATTCCCAGCATTCTATTTGTATTGAGGTGATTAAATG
>FUFK010043422.1_pt1 | contig 11704 bp, 14 predicted proteins | sample 1021851 | NCBI WGS metagenome assembly FUFK01 (sample SAMEA51879418, study PRJEB19060) | metagenome
AGGTCATCTCTTAGATCAGTAGATCCAGAGATACCAGTATTTATGAGAGCAACAGGTAACCCAGGCAACGTAGGATCTACTTGGGTAAAAGAAATGTTTGTAGACCCAGCAGTTCCTAATACAAAGTTTGATGTAGAAATACAAACACCAGTTGGTAATAAAAAAATAACAAGAAGATTTATACCAGCTAAGTTACAAGATAATCCATATCTGATGCAAACAGAGGATTATTATATTATGCTAGCTTCTTTGCCTGAAGTACAAAGAAAGCAGTTTCTAGATGGAGACTGGAGTGCGTATGAAGATGCAGCCTTTCCAGAATTTAATAAAGATGTACACGTTGTAGAACCGTTTGACATTCCAAGAAACTGGCATAAGTTTAGAGCATGTGACTGGGGTTATTCTTCACCTGCTTGTGTTCTTTGGTTTGCTATAGACTTTGATAATAATCTTTGGATCTATAGAGAACTATACACAAAAAAAGTTACAGCAGATTTATTTGCACAACAAGTTTTAAATTTAGAACAAAAAGAATATATAAGATATGGAGTTCTAGATTCAAGCACCTGGGCACGAAGAGGTGATGTCGGTCCAAGCATTGCAGAGACAATGATTAATTCAGGGTGTAGATGGAGACCATCAGATAGATCACCAAGAAGTCGTATCAACGGTAAACTGGAAATACATAAACGACTATCAGTTAGAGATAAAGGAGATGAAACTAAACCTTCATTATTTATTTTTAATAATTGTATAAACTTAATACGAACACTACCTCTTTTACCATGTGATAAAAATAATCCAGAGGATGTTGATACACACGCAGAAGATCATGCATATGATGCATTACGATATGGATGTATGTCTCGCCCCATCAATCCACAAGGATCTGGATTTTCAGACTTTGGACATAATAAACAATATACCCCAGCAGATAGGATGTTTGGATACTAATGGATGTAGATGGAAAAAAGCTAAGAGTTGGATTTCAAGATCTAACTATTGAGATAAGAGACGCAGATTTTAGAACAGATAATCTAACAGATTGTTATGGTCACTATCTTCAGCGAGAAAATAAAATACAAATAAATAAAAATTTAGAACCACACGATTTGTTAAATACAGTTCTTCATGAATGTTTACATGCGTGTTGTTATGTTGGTGGACTTACAACTAAATCTAATCCATTATCAGATGAAGATAAAGAAGAAGTTGTTACTAATACATTAGCTAACCAATTACATATTGTCTTACGAGATAATCCGTGGCTCTTAAAATTTATACAAGAGTCATTATCAAAAACTAAAAATAAGGAGAAGTAACATGGACATCATGAAAAAATACAAACAAGGTGATTTAGACGAAGTGCCTAGTGCAAAGACTGCTAATGACCCTATGAATCTACCTGCTGATGAAAAAGGTGGAGAAAATGTAGATGCACCTAAAATCAAAAAAAATATGGTTGATGGTAAAATTTTTTCATTAGCTGATGAAAGAGACTACTAAGAGTAGGACTTTAAATGGCTAAAATAAATTTATCAGGTGATGAAATAGTAGCTGTAGGTGATGAAGTTGAAAACCAAGAAGATAATACTTCTGGTGAAGATTTTTCTACATTACAAGGAGTAGTTAAAGCACGCTTTATTAAATCTGAAGATGCTAGATTATTTGATGAAAATAGATGGCTAAAATCATATCGTAACTATAGAGGTATCTATGGTTCTGATATGTCTTTTACAGAAAAAGAAAAATCTAGAGTTTTTGTAAAAATAACTAAAACAAAAGTTCTAGCTGCATTTGGTCAGTTAATAGAAGTTTTATTTTCTAGTGGATCGTTTCCTATTGGTGTAGAGCCAACACCTATGCCAGATGGTATATCAAATTATGCCAGATTAAAAGGAGATGATGAACCAGAAGAAGAACCAAAAGAAGAGGCAGGAAATATAATTGACTTATATGGTTTTCCAGGAGATGGAAGAGAAATGGCTCCTGGTACAACCACTGCTGATTTACTTCGTGGTTTAAAAGATGAGTATGGTGATGTGGAGTTTGCAAAAGGTGCATCTCCTGAATCACCTACAACTCCTCAGATTGANCCTGCTAGAGAAGCTGCTGCTAATTTACANAGATTAATTTCTGACCAATTAGAAGAAACATCTGCTATAACAATACTTAGACATGTTCTTTTTGAGATGGTTTTACTTGGAAGTGGAGTTTTAAAAGGACCATTTACAGATGAAAAAATACTACACTCATGGAATAAAAATCCTGAAACGGGTGAAGTAGACTATAATCCAAAAGTAAAAACAGTTCCTAAGTTAGAAGCTGTGAGCATTTGGGATTTTTATCCAGATCCAGATGCAACATCAATTGAAGATTGTGACTATGTAATACAAAGACACTCTTTAAATAGATCACAATTAAGAGATCTTGCAACTAGGCCATTTTTTAGAAAAGATGCAGTTGCTGAATGTTTAANAATGGGAGCTAACTATGAGGTTCGTGGATTTGAAACTTCTTTATTAGATAGAGAAAATGTAGATAGCTTACAAAAAAATAGATTTGAAGTCTATGAGTATTGGGGAACAATGGATAGATATCTTGCTGAAGAGGCAGGTATTGAATTTGATAATGAGCTAGAAGAGTTAGATGAAATACAAATTAATGCATGGGTATGTAATGGTAAAATTCTTAGATTAGTTTTAAATCCATTTACACCTGATAGAATACCATACAGTGTTTGCCCATATGAAATAAATCCATATCAGTTTTTTGGTGTAGGTATACCAGAAAATATGGAAGATGCACAGATGGTAATGAATGGTCATGCAAGAATGGCTATAGATAATTTAGCATTAGCAGGCAATTTAGTTTTTGATATTGATGAAACACAATTGGTTCCAGGACAAGACATGTCAATATATCCTGGTAAAATATTTAGAAGACAATCTGGAGTTACAGGAACTGCAATTAATGGATTAAAGTTTCCTAATACTGCTATAGAAAACTTACAGATGTTTGATAAATTTAGACAGCTAGCAGATGAATCAACAGGTATACCATCATATTCACATGGTGCAACTGGTGTTCAATCTACTACAAGAACAGCAGCAGGTATGTCTATGCTTATGGGAGCAGCTGCATTAAGTATTAAAACAGTTGTAAAAAATATAGATGATTATCTATTAAAACCATTAGGAGATTCTTTATTTGCATGGAATATGCAATTTAATAGTAACGTAGAAAATATAAAAGGTGACTTAGAAATAAAAGCTAGAGGAACTTCATCTTTAATGCAAAAAGAAGTTAGGTCACAAAGATTAATGACGTTTATGCAAACTGCTAACAATCCTAACATTGCCCCGTTTGTTAGATGGCATTCGATATTAAGAGAGATAGCAAAATCACTAGATATTGATCCTGATCAATTAATTAATGATCCAGAGAACGCAAAACTTTTTGCTGAAATAATGGGGATGACAAATGGAAACCAACAAACTACAGGCACTGATCAACAACAGGGTGGCATGGGACCTGCTCAAGGAATACCTCCAGGAGCAAATCCAGCAGACGCAACAGGAGCTGGAGGTGGCAACATCGGAACAGGAAATGTACCGCAGCCAGGGGAAACTGATTTCGCTCAGACGGCTCCTATGCCTAGAGGACCAGTTCAAAACCAACAAAGATAATAAAACTAGAGGATATTTTAATTTTAAATGACACTACAAAGTACACCACCATTAGCAGATCCTTTAACGGGTAGAATACCATCGTATACACAAACTTTACAACAAGACCCTGTTACTGGTGTTTGGACTATAATGTATGATGTATCTAACGTACCAACACAAAGTACAACAGGTGCAATATCATCTATGCAAAGTGTACAACAACAGACTCAACAAGTCGCACAAGATAGTGTAGAACAAGGTTTAACAACACCTGTTGAAACATTTCCTGATTATGGAGAACAAACTGAATCAACTCCATTTGATACAACTCCAGTAGATCCTCAAGATCCAGTTTTTCTTCAAGGTGGTCCTGGTGGTGGAGAAGGTCAAGGTAGAGGAGATGCTGGCACTACAGGACCAGGTATAGCTAGAAGTCCTTTTACTGGTGATTTTTACAGTGAAGATGGAACAAGATTGCCAGATTTAGCACAACAGGCATTGTCAACATTTATGAGTTTCACAACAATAGGACAACTTGCAAATTTAAATACTACACACGATTTTGTAACTAGAGATTTATCTGTTCAGCAAAGTATAATGGATCAAGAAAGAGATGCTATTATGGGTATGGACGTGCAAGATAGAGCTAATACATATGGTAGACTGAATAGAGCAGCACAAAGAATGGGAACAACTGCTGCGACTGCAATAGGAAGTCATTCAGGAGTAGGACTACAAGGTTTTGGAAATATAAATCCTGGTTTAGCTGATGCTATTGGAACAGGACAAGAAGAAGGAAGAGCACCTGGTTCTGANACACCTAGAGGTGGTGCAGGACCTTNNAGTNNNCAAAATAGNAGCNGCTACAGAAGCAGCAACTCAACCTACTGCTCGAGAAGCAGCTAGAACTGGACAATATGGAAGCGATTCTAATTTTGGTGGCGTATCTCCAGGATCAACAGGTACAGGAGGACAAACTCCAGGCCCACAAGGTCAAAGAGGAGGCACTCCTAGTGGATCAGCTTCTAGTGGTGTTGGAGGACAAAGCCCAGGTCCACAAGGTAAGAGGCCGTGGTGGCNGTGGTGGCGGCTCAGGCGGCTCAGGNGGCTCAGGNGGCTCAGGTGGTGCTGGTGGTGCTGGTGGTGGCGGACCTGCAGGATGTTTTGTTAAAGGCACTATGGTTCAAATGGCCAACGGTACAGAAAAAGAAATTACAACTATTGATATTGGNGATAAGATTAGAGGNGGTATTGTACAAGCTAAGATGGAATTTATGCCACAAAGTATTTATAATTACAAAGGCGTATTAGTTTCTGGATCTCACTGGGTAGTAGAAGATAATCAGTTTATTGAAGTAGAAGATAGTAAGCATGGTATACTAACAGACAAAGTAGAACCTGTATATACATTNAAAACTTCTGATAATAGAATATGGATTAATAATATTGAATTTGGTGATTTTGAAACAGGTTCAGATGAAGATTGGGCACCATACTTTGAGAAAGTTAAACAAGACTTAAATAAAAAATTACGAGGAGAAGCATAATGGTAATGATGCCCCCACAAGGAATGATGGCAGCTGATCAACAACCTATGAGTGATGAAGAAGCTAGAATTTTACAAGCAATTGATGATAGTACCGTAAAAGTATCAGGTGTTACAAAATCTGCTACAGAGGGCGATGCTACTAATTTTGTAATTTCTGCTGAACAATTTATCTCTACATTAGATGATGGAGTATTAGAAGTGTTGCAAACTAAACTAACACCAAGTTTAAGAGAAGCTTTAGGAACTATATTAGGTCCAGAGATTGCAAATTTATTAGAACAAATAGGATTGCAAGAGCCACAGCACTTAGTTCCACAATCTGTAATAGCAAGAGCTTTTCCTGCACAAACTGTAGAAGAATCTTTAATGATGTTTGATAGACAGTTAATGGAGCAGTCTGGTATGACATCTCCAAATATGCAACAAAATATTCCTAGTCCACCTATGGGTGGATTAGGCGGAGCACCAATGATGGCTGCTCCAACAACAAACGTGCCACCTGTAGAATAATACAGCACACGAGGGCTACCCTTCCCATAAGGCACCCAACTCAACTAAGGAGGATAATATGGTTGACGAAACGCAAGATGTAGTAGAAACTACAGAAGAAGAACAAACTGAAGTAGTAGAAGCTACACCTGAAGAGGAACAAGTAGAAGAAATACTTGAACCTACACCTTATCAAAATAAGTATAGAAGAGATCTCGATGATAAGGATACTGATACAGCTACCGAACAACAGGACACCCAAGAAGAAACAAAAGAGGCTACTCCTGAAGAACGCCCTGTAACAGCCGAGGAGAAGGCATTTAAGAAACGTTACGATGATCTTAAACGCCATTACGACAANACTTTAAGTAAGCATAAAACTGAAGTAACAAATTTGAGAACTCAAATTGAACAAAGCACAAATAAAATGCTACCACCTAAAGATCCAAAAGAACTTGAAGCGTGGAGACAAAAGTATCCAGATGTGTACGATGTTATACAATCTGTTGCTGTAAATCAAGCAGATGAACGTGCTAAAAAATTAGAAGAAAAATATCAGTTTTTACAAGAACAGCAATCACAAATTGCAAAAGAAAAAGCTGAAGTAGAACTTCTAAAAAAACATCCTGACTTTGCAGGAGATTCGTGCTACTGATGAATTTCATGAGTGGGCACAGAAACAAGATCCTACAATTCAAGGATGGCTGTATGAAAATGCAGACAATGCTGATTTAGCTGCAAGAGCTATAGATCTTTATAAAATGGATGCAGGCATTACTANTAAAAAAAGTAAAGCTAAAGCTGAAGACTATAAAGAAGGAAGCCGCAAAAGCAGTTACATCAACTAAAAAAGGTAATCAAATAAGTGTTACTGAAAAGAAAATTTGGAGTGTTAGTGAGATTTCTAAAATGAAACCTCATGAATTTGATAAACATGAAAAAGAAATTATGCAAGCTAGAAGAGAAGGTCGTATAAAGCAATAACTAAAAACTTAACTTTAACGCTATAAAGGAGAATAATTATGGCAGTATCAAGAGCAACAGGTTATACTAACCTGCCTAATGATAACTTCATACCTGAAATTTATAGCCAGAAGGTTCAAAAGTTTTTCAGAACTGCTTCGGTTGTTGAAGATATTACAAACACCGACTACGCTGGAGAAATTGAAAATTTTGGTGACACGGTAAGAATTATCAAAGAACCCGTAGTTTCTGTTGCTAGTTATACTCGTGGCTCCGTTATCAATACACAAGAGCTTGCAGACGATCAAATTACTTTGGTTGTTGACCAAGCAAATGCTTTTGCATTTAAAGTGGATGATATCGAAGAAAGACATTCTCATATCAACTTTGAGTCTGTTGCATCATCATCTGGTGCATACGCTCTAAAGAATGCATATGATAAGAATATCATTGCTGCGATGTTTGCTGGTGCAGGCACTACAGTTGGATCAGACGGATCTGGACAAGACGTAGGTACTTACGCAGAAGGAACTACACTTGGAACACCTGAGATTGATCCAATTAATATAATCGCAAACCATGCTAAAAGACTGGACTCTGCTGACGTACCAATGGAAGGAAGATTCTTCCTAGCAAGCCCTGACTTCTATGAAGAACTGGGTAAAGCAAACAGTAAGTTAATGGCTGATACAACTGGTGCAGCTGCACCATTAAGAAATGGTCAAGTATACAATGGAAAAATCCATAACTTCACTATGTATCAAACTAATAACTTTGCTGCGTCAAGCACATCTAACTACTTCAAAGTGCTTTCTGGACACATGTCTTCTACTGCAACTGCTAACCATATTGCAAAAATGGAAGTTGTAAGAGACACAGAATCATTTGCTGACGTTGTTAGAGGCTTACATGTCTTTGGCAGAAAAGTTCTAAGATCAGATGCTCTGATTGCAGAACATATTAAAATAGACTAAGGAGAATAATTATGGCTACATATAATGTGACAGGACCTGGTGGAACAGCTGGGCACCCATCAAAATTGAGTGCTGGAATTAGGACTCCTTATTTGGTGGAAAACACAATCGATGTATCAGCTGTCAACGGAGACTCTGGTGCTGCACAAAATGATATTTTGCAAGCAATTGATGTGCCTGCAGAAACATTAGTGATGAATGTAGGTCTTGAAGTATTGACTGCATTATCATCAAGTGTAACACTAGACGTAGGAGATGGTGATACAGTAGACATCTATGTAGATGGAGACACAAATGCAACAGGATATGCTGCACAGCATAATGATGTTGCTAACGTAGGTAAAACTTACGGATCTGCAGATACTATTGATGTTAAAGTATTAGATGCAGCTTCAAGTGCGGGTAAAATCCGTGTTTGGGCTGTAATGTGTGATATATCTGGTGTTGATGAAGAAGACAGAAACACAGACACACAACATGATACAGCAGTATAATACTGCATAACTTTAGGGGGGCTATATGCCCCCCTTTACTAAAAGGATAAATATGGCAACTTACGATTTAAGAGAAAAAACAAATGCATCAACAGGACAAACAAAAATAAATTTTGGTGGACAGGCAGCAAGTTTAGAATCTTTTAGAGAGCTAGAAAAAAAAGTATTAGAACAAGATAAAAAATTAGATAAGATATTAAAACTATTAAGAGACTAGTATGAATTATTTACAACTCACAAATGCAGTATTGGCAGAACTTAACGAAGTGCAACTCACTTCTTCAAACTTTGCAACTAGTAGTGGTATTCAAACAACAGTAAAAGATATTATCAATAAAGCATTAAGAGATGTATATTCATCAGAGTTAGAGTGGCCTTGGCTACATAGTGATAAAACACAAGTTACATACGCTGGACAAAAAGAGTACTCATTACCAACTGATTTTAGATCAGTTGATTTTGAGTCNTTTNNTCTTANTACCAACAGAATTAGTAACTAACTCTACTTTTGATAGTAATATAACAAACTGGTCAACAGTATCAGGATCACCAGCATATAACTCTGGTGGTAATGGAAGGTTAAGATTAAATGCAGCAGCAGCATCTGCAAGTTTATCAACAGTAAAAAATAGAGAGTATAGAGTACAAGTAAGAGTTATGGATACATCATCCAGTGGCTCTAGCTTAAAAGTACAAGTAGGAACATCAGCTGCAGGAACACAAAATTTAAGTACGACAGTAACTGTATCTGATTTTGGTGATGGTAAAATATTAGATACAACTTTTACAGCAACAGCTTCTACATCACACATTACATTAGATAATGATGACTCTAATAATTTAGATGTAGATTTTGTAAAGGTATCAGAAAATTTACCACCTAAAAAATTAATATACATAACATACGATGATTATAGAAGAAGATTTTTAGCAACAGCACAAACTAATAATAGTGATCATTATGGAACACCTGATTATGTATTTAGAACACAAGATGATAAGTTTGGATTATATAGAGTTCCTGATTCAGATGGTTATACTATAAATTATGAATATTGGAAAACACACTCTGATCTATCTGCATCAACAGATACACCAGATATACCTGCAAGATTTCATGATGTGGTTGTAGCAAGAGCAAAGTATTATATTTATAATCTTAGATCTGACCCACAGTTTACACAGTTTGCAGATAGAGATTTTAGAGAAGGTGTTAAAAGAATGAGAATTGAATTAATTAATGCACCAAGTGAAATGTTAGATACTAGAGTAAATTTAGGATATAATAGACGGGGTGCATTGAGTGGCTGATACTTCACAGATATCCCCTTTTGTATTTGGTTGTGGTGGAGGACTTGTATTAAACAAAGACTCTTTTTCATATCAACCTGGAGAATCAAAAGTACTAACTAATTTTGAACCTGATGTAAATGGTGGTTATAAAAAAATATTAGGTACAACTAAATGGAACTCTAATATAGTTCCACAAGTATCTTCATCTGGTGAACGAGTTGTAATGTCAGCTATATTTGGTAGTGTTGTATTAGCAGCTAGAGGTGGTAGCATACATAGAGCAGCTACTGGATCAGGAAGTTGGACATCAACAATAACTGGTTTAGGAACACCCACTAGAAACTATGAGTTTAGAAAATTTAATTTTGATGGCACTGATAGAATTATAATATGCACAGGAACATCTAGTCCACAATTATTNACATCAGCGTTTTCTGCATCAGTTGTAAATGCAACAGGCACNGCAAACTTNAAACATGTAGAAATATTTAAAAACCATATATTTTTTGCAGGTAANCCTACTGCTGAACAAGAACTTAGTTTTATGGGNCCGTTTCAAACTAATGATTTTACATCAGGCAATGGNGGTGGAACTATTAAAGTAGATACAAAAATTGTAGGATTAAAAGTATTTAGGGATGCACTGTTTATATTTGGTGAAGATAAAATATTTAAACTAGTAGGAAATACAGANGCTGATTTTGCAATAGCACCAGTCACTAGAAAAATTGGATGNATTGATGGTGGTTCAATACAAGAACTTGGTGGTGATATAATTTATTTAGCACCAGANGGTTTAAGAACTGTAGCAGGTACAGAAAGAATTGGTGACGTAGAACTTGGTACTATATCTAAACAAATACAACAACGTATTGATGATATAACAACTGATAACATTAGTTCTTTAGTAATTAGAAAAAAATCACAATATAGATTGTTTTATCCTACAACAAGTGGTGGCGAAGATTCTGCAAGAGCTATAATAGCTGTAATAAAAGTTAACACAAATACAGGACAGCTTGGATATGAGTATGCAGATATGATAGGATTAAAAGTATCATCAACTGATTCAGAGTTTACTGGAGGATCTGANACTGTAGTAAGTGGTGGNTATGATGGATATGTTTATATACAAGAATCAGGTAATAACTTTGCTAGAGCATCTACTACTACATCAATAAAAGGTAGNTATAGATCTCCTGATTTAACTATGGGAGATCCAGGTATAAGAAAAAATATGCAAAGAGTTATAGCAAACTATACTAATGAAGGAACTGTAGATGCTAGTTTACAATTAAGATATGACTTTGATGCAAATACCACACCACAACCTGCAGCCGTATCTATTGGAACAGGTAATATACCAGCACTATACAACTCTGGTATATATGCAACTTCAGTATACGGACAGTCAGGTATACCACTAGTAAGACAACATGTTGTGGGTTCAGGTTTTACAGTGGCTGTAAAAGTTACAGATGATAGTACAAACCCACCAATAAGTTTAAAAGGTTTTGAATTAGAATTTGTCCCAGGAGGAAGAAGATAATGGCAGGATATTCAGCTAGACAAAGCTCATATAGTGACGGTGATACTATCACTGCTGCACACACTAATGATGAATTTAATGCGATATTAGCAGCGTTTAATGTATCAACAGGTCACACACACGATGGCAGCACTGCTGGAGATGGTGGTCCTATATCTAAANTATTTAGTAATGCAATAACATTTGGNACAGGTGCTGATACAGANATTGCTGTAACNTTTGATGGTAATACATCTGATGGTGTANTAACATGGATGGAAGATGAAGATTACTTCCAGTTCTCAGATGATATANTATTATCAACTACAGAAAAATTACAGTTTAGAGATACAGCAATATATATTAATTCATCTACAGATGGTCAGTTAGATTTAGTAGCAGATACAGAAATACAGATAGCAGCTACTACAGTAGATATAAATGGTAATGTAGATGTATCAGGAACACTGACAGTTGCTGGTGCAGTAGACTTTGGAGATGCTGCATTATCAAATGTAGGGGCTGTACAGTTAGATTCAATAGCTGGTGATGGAGATACAGATACCAGCATTACATTTAGTGGATCTGATGTTATAACTATAGCAGCTGGTGGATCTAATCAAGTAACATTTACTGATGGTGCAATTGTACCATCAACAGATAATGATATTGACTTAGGTACAAGTTCTGTAGAATTTAAAGATGCATTCTTTGACGGTACAGTTACTGCAGATGCTTTTGCA
>FUFK010041943.1_pt1 | contig 11703 bp, 16 predicted proteins | sample 1021851 | NCBI WGS metagenome assembly FUFK01 (sample SAMEA51879418, study PRJEB19060) | metagenome
AGAAAAGCACATCTGTTGAGTCTTTTATTGTCTTATCAACTCCTCCATGTGTTTCTCCTTCTCTTTTATATTCTTTATTTTTTTTATGATACGCGATTAAACCGTCACATATTTTCTTAGGTATTTTATATTCTTCTATAAAATTAAATGTATTCATAAGTGTTTGTTAAAACAAAATTTAATTGATCTTTTTGATTGTTAGTTATGTAATACATGTTAGTTGATGGAAACATAATAAACATATTGTTTTTAAGTTTTATATCCCAACTTCTACCTTTACGTCTGTTATCTTCATAATGTATTCTAACCATACAATTTTTTATTTTAACACCATATAAAAATGTATAATCGGGTGAATTACGTAAATCAACAGGATCTATATTTAATAAAGGTACGGATACTTCTTCAGGCTTATAAGCATTACCCCACGTTTCTTTATTAATTAAACTAAATCCATATTCCAAACCTATGTGATCTCGCATATATGTATTTAACATATCCCAAGTTCGTGAAAATGGAAAAGGTGAGTTTGTAATTTGTGAAGTTAATATATCTTGTTGAAGTTTATCCCGGTCAATGTCCCAATCTTTAGGCATNGCCACATCACCATAATATAANGCTNNTTCAGATAATACTTTCTTTTGCATACCACATACCTTTGTAATTTACGCTGGCGGGTCTGTCAAGTCCCAAGACTGATTTGCCTCATTCCAAACATAATATTTATTTGCAGTTTTTTCTTCTTCTGTTAACTCAGGAGCGTCACCAATTGGTGATTTCCAACTAGCTGTAGCTATATCTTTTACCCAAGAAGCATATGGTTTTTTAGGCCAAAAGATATTGTTATCTTCATCCCATTCATAACCTATACCTGCGTAGTTACCTCTCAAAGGTGTACCACCTAATTTATGTTGATTGCCTTGTGTATTGTAAGATGTTTGAATCCACATTTGTGCAGGCCAATTATTGTGATGTTCTAAATATTGTTGACCTACTGTTTCATCTTCAACACCATCAGCATTTAACATATCTTTATTGTCTAAAGTTAATACTGATATAACTTTTCCGTTAGCTCCTAATTTTGCAAAATGTGCCATAATGTTTCTCCTTATATATTAAAATTAATTACCATTCAACTATTGAGATTTATATCTTATTATTACTATACCTGATCCACCTGTTTTACCAGCTCCATTAGGAGACATAGCCCCTCCAGCACCACCTCCTGTATTATCTGTTCCATTCTCACTGGCAGCGCAATTAGATTGACCATTTCCACCACCACCAGCTCCTCCAACTCCTCTTTTACCCGATGGAATAGGAGCACAATGATTAGTTCCTCCTCCACCACCACCAGCAAAAGCTGTACTTGAACCATTAATTTCTGTTGTTGCTCCTGCTCCACCATCTCCAGCAGCAGCACTTGGGCCTGTTACTCCTGTGCCACCTACTGCAGTAGCTCCACCACCACCACCTGCACCTACTCCACCAGCTGAGTGACCACCAGGTCCACCATTACTACCTTGTGACGGAGTTACAGGAGGTGTATTTCCTGAACCTCCTCCACCTACACCCGTAGAAGCACCAGGACCTCCACCTCCACCAGATCCACCATTAGCTTCTGTGTTTCCACCACCTGCTGAAGTTATTGTACTAAATGTTGATGTGCCACCTGCTCCACCTAAATTAGGTGCAGGTGCTGGACCAGCTGTGCCACCTGCTCCAACTGTAATTGGAAAAGACGTTGCTGTAACTGTTATGTTTCCTGCACCATCTAATGGAGAAGCTGTGTAAGGAGTAACTGGACTTTTATCTTCTCTAAAACCACCAGCTCCACCTCCACCTGTAGCATAACCACCAGTAACAGCTCCAGAACCTCCACCACCAGCTACAACCATATACGAAACTTGATTATTAGCAGCACAAGTAGCTACTCTAGATACTGTAAACGTTCCTGGTCCTGTAAACGTATGAATTGTGCAATTACCAGAAGTCGTTATTGTTCCACCTGTTGCACTTATAAAAGGAGGAATACCTGTTTCTGTATCTTCTGCGTTTTGAACATTAATCCAACCTTTAGTTGAATCAACATATACTAAAGTTAATGCTTGACCATTAACACTTAATGTTAAATCTTGTGCAATTCCACCAATTTTATCTGAACCATTTGGTGATATTACAAAATTATGTGTTGCAAAATTTCTTGCATAATCTGAAAAAGCAACAATAGCTCCTGCTGATCCTGCAGGTAAGTTTGCTGTAATAGAACTTCCAGAATTTATAAAATACCCTTCTCCATCGGCTGCCGTAAAAGTTGTTGTTTTTGGAGTAGTCTGCCAATTAACAGCACCCGTTGCTCCAAAACCATTTGCTGTACCAGAGTTTGTAATTGTTGCGCCACTAGGAATTGTAATAGTGTCACCACTATCTCCTAACTGGACTGTACCACAATTTGTTCTTGGACTAATTTTATTTACTTTTATTTCACTCATAATTTACCTATTGAAACTTATACCTTATTATTACTAATCCTGAACCACCATTTCCACCATTACTTCCATTCATAGTACCGCCACCACCNCCTCCAGTGTTACATGTCCCATTCAACGCTCCAGTGCCTCCNCCACCACCTGTTCCGCCTGTACCATTTGGACTTCCACCACCTGCTCCACCGCCTGCTCTTGTTGTCGGTGTACCATTAATACTTGTAGTTGTACCAGCCCCACCATTTCCACCTGCACCTGTTGGTGCATCAGGTGCTGCTGCTCCTGCTCCTCCACCACCTGCTGCAGGGTTATCTGGAGGATTTCCTGTACCCACTTTGTAGTTATCTCCACCAGCATTNCCTTGNGNNGGAGTNNNNGNAGGTGTNTTTCCTGCTGATCCACCACCAAGAGATGCACAAGATGTGCCTCCCGCACCTCCACCACCTGAACCTCCTGTAGTAGGATTTGATGGTGATCCACTGCCTGGTCCATTTGCACCACCTTTGCCACCACCTGCTGATGTTATTGTTGAAAAAATTGAAGGTGAACCAGCAGTACCCGCACCACTTGGAGTATGACCAGGACCTCCACCACCGACTGTGATAGGAAAAGCTGTTGCTGTAACTGTTACTTGATTTGCTGGAGTTCCAAAACCATCCAAAGGACTTGCAGTGTAAGGTGTTACAGGATTTTTAATTTCTCTATATCCACCAGCTCCACCGCCACCACCTCCGTTACTAGTTGGATAACTATGTCCAGCTCCACCACCTCCTGCAATAACCATATATGAAACTATATTTTCTGGTGCACAAGAACTAACTTGTGAAACTGTAAAAGTCCCTGGTCCTGTAAAAGTATGAATCTTACAATTACCACAAGTGGTTGTTGTACCACCTGTTGCTGTTAAAAAATTTTTACCTGTAAAAGTTGATTCATCATCTTGAGTTGCCACCCAACCTTGAGTACCATCTACGTAAACTAAAACAATAGATGCTCCATCTGTATTTACAACTACATCTGCAGCACTACCTCCGTTAATAGGAGATCCATTTCTAGCAATTGTTAAATTTGCTGTTGCAAAATTTCCGTTGTAATCTTTAACAGCAACAATATTTCCAGCGCTTGGCGATGCTGGTAATGTCATTGTCACTGCTCCTGAAGCTGCAGTGTCTACAAAATAACCTTCACCATTCGCTGCTGTAAAAGCAAGTGTTTTTTTAGTTGTTTGCCAATCAACTGTTCCTGTTCTACCAAATCCTGTTTGTGATGCACCTGACGCTAATGCAACAGTTTTTCCGCATCCACCTACAGTTAATGTAGATCCTGATTCTGTTGTTATTGTGTTTACTTTAATTGTACTTGTCATAATTAATTTTGAAACCTGTATTTAATAATTACTATACCACTTCCTCCTGCTGCACCTTTACTTGTACTTGTTGGAGCAGCAGTAGATGTTACTCCAGCACCACCTCCACCACCGGTGTTTGTAGTTCCAGCAGTCGCTGAATCTTGATTACCAGGAAAGACAGACCCAACTCCCCCTCCACCTGTTCCTCCAGGGACAGTTCCAGGACCTGGCACAGGTGTTCCTGGTCCAGTTGTTCCGCCTCCTCCTCCTGCATAATTTCCTGCAGGTGATCCACCTAACGGAGCGGGAAAAGAAGGTGCTACATTAGTTCCAGCTCCACCTATAGATGTGGGTGATGCACCATAAGCATTTCCTGCACAAGATGCTCCCCCACCTCCACCACCACCAGAAGTTGTCCCTCCATTTCCACCACCATTGTTTCCTTGAGGAGGAGATACAGGAGGTGTGTTTCCTGTGCCTGCAGTGCCATAGCCAGGTCTACCAGCAGCACCGCCACCTGATCCACCTGAACAAGCACTATGTGAAGCTCCAGGAGTTGTACTATGAGAACTTCCGCCTCTACCACCCCCTGCTGATGTATTAGAAATTACTGATGAAGGATTACCATTTCCAGATGGAGTAGGAGTAGCAGCGTTTCCTGCAGTACCACCAGCACCAACTACAACTGGATATCCTTGAACTGAAACTGGAACACAACTTATATTTCTCAAACCACCTGCTCCACCCCCACCACCATAACAATTTTGACCAAAACCACCACCACCACCACCTGCTACAATTAACGTTTGAACTGTATTAGAACCTCCTGCATTACCTCCTGCAGATACACAGAAAGTTCCTGGACCTGTAAATTTATGAAATTTAAAATCTCCACAAGTTGACGTAGTCCCACCTGTTGCTGTTATATATGCTTTTCCTCTTTCATTAGAGGTTGAATCTTGAACATTAAGCCAACCTTGTGTTGAATCTGCAAATACAAAAGTTACTGATTGCCCTTGAGTATTTAAAACTACATCTTCATTTACTCCACCAATTTTATCTGATCCGTTTGGTGATATTGTTAAATTACCTGTATTCCAAGTATTTGCGTAGTCTGCAAAAGAAACTATAGCCCCTGCAACACCTGCAGGTAAATTAGCTGTAAAACCACCCGATGTTGTATTACAAAAAAATCCATCACCGTTTATTGCAGTAAAGGTTGCTGTTTTAGGAGTTGTATCCCAATCAACAGTTCCTGTTCTTCCAAAACCTGTTTGAGTAGCGCCGCACGCAAGTGTAACTGCTGTGCCTGATCCACCTAAAGTTAAGGTTGAACCACTTTGTTTATCTATTGCATCTACTTCTATTTTTGACATTATACTATTACTAAAGTTCCTGTTACTGTTATTGTACCAGGTACAGTAATAGGCCCTGCAAGAACACCATTCTCAACAGTCTGTGTACCATCCATAGTAGCTGCTTGATTTTTTATAAATTCATCAGGGGCTGTTCCGCCTCCGATGTATTGGATTCCGTTTACTATTGCCGTCATTGTTCCTCCTATTCACTAATGCTGTCAATAAATGATGTAACAATGTCTAAAGACGAAGCAGTATCGCTTTGTGCTTTAAGTGTATCACCATTTTCTAAAACAATTTTTGCACCACCTTGAATTAGTTCAATTGCAGAGTTTGGTGGAATACTTACATTTTTTGCAATGAAGTGATCATTTCCGCCATTTACAATCTGACAACTAGCTAAAACAGTTCCAGTGGTAGTATTACAAATTCTAATACCTATAACAGCATCATAATCTCCACCAGTAACTAAAGTTACTGGAGATGTACCAACGTTTCTTTGTAAATTGTTTCTAAAATCTTGTGCCATAATTTATTCCTTTATAACGCCACCGCCATTGCTAATGCAAAGCCAGCTGACGCTGCTCCTACTGGTGTTCCTGATGCATCCAAGAAAACCGATTTACTTGCAGGTAAAGTACAAAATACATCTTTCGTACCTGCACTAAAATCAACAACATTATCAGAGTTAGAACTACTAAAAATTGTAGCTCCTGATCCTCTTGTTATGTTTGCACTTGTAGCATCTAATGTTCCAAGTCCAACCTCAAACTCACTTGTACCTTGATTAAAGATACAATAGTAAGTCGTATTGTTGTTACCTATACCTTGTGCAAAAGTTTCAAAACCAGTTACAGCTGACCCAAGTGCAAATGCACCTGTACCTGTAGTTGTGCTTGTTACTTTTACTCTGTCATTTATTACCAACGCCATAAATTTTCTCCTTATGCCATACTAATAATTGCATTAGCTGGTGTAGCTGGATCAGGAAACGTAATAGTNAAAGTACCATTCGTTGCTGTCTTGTTTCCACCAAAATCTAAAACCACTACTAATCTNTTNGCTGTTCCATCAACTGTATCTGTATTATAGATNGCTGCAAAAGCTGCAGTAAAAGATGCACTACTATAANNAACATTATCAAAGTCNACTGAAGCAACTGCTGTNNNNGAAGCAACTCCAAGTCTTGTTAATGTTTTAACTGAATAGTTAGTTCCACCTGTTGTATCTACNTCNCCGTTTCCAGTNCCTGNTAAATACACAGTTGAAGCTGTTGNATATGGATTAGTTGTNTATAATGAAATTTTAAAAGTGTTTCCACCAGAAGCTTTNAAATTATGATTCGCTTCNAAGAGAGCACCTCTAAAACTATTTGGTATTATATTTGCCATATTNTNTTATCTCCTTATTTATTACTTGATGGGTTTTCTGATTTTAACACAGTACGAATAACACCATCAGCATACTCGTCTCTTCGTCTACGACCTTGTTGTTCAATCGCATACGAATAAAGTGCTTTTTCATAAGCCCCTTGGTAGTATTGTAACATATCCTGTGGACCTTTCAAGTATGCATATGTATTTACCAAACAAGCGTATAAAAGTAAATCTTGATAATTATTTGACAGATAAGTTCCATTGGTAGCTGGAGCGGGAGTAGATGTGGTATCTGTAAGTGTATCTGGTTGTTTATTATAAGCTAATGTAATTTCATAAGTTTTATCTGGTGTGGGTGCTAAAACCCAAAACTCTTCGTCCCAATTAGCGTAGTATTTAGGAATATCTACGGCCTGTGTTCCAGGTGTAGAATAATATTCAGCCATAAAACTAGTATCTCTTTGCTCTAAATAATATTGATTTCCTGCCGTGTCTTTCAATTGTACATATCTAATAAATCTTAAATCTTGAGGAATTGTTACATACCTATTTCCTACAATGGCATTGGAAGTTGCATAATGTCTATCTTGATCTGAATCAACTTCTCTGTAAATTTTATTTTCTGCGTTAACTATGATTGTATCCAAGACAGTATCAGATAGCACATTACTACTTACCTCTGTGTAATTTCTGATATTGTCTCTTAAGTTTGTTAAAGTGTATGTCATTATGCGTTTACTACCTCTAATGTTACTGGTCCTGCAGAACAGTTTTCTCCACCACCTGATATACCTCCTGTTGTAGCATTGCTAGTGCTTGTTATGTGAAAATAATTTATAGGTTGTGTTAAAGAATCTGTTGTTGTAGCCCCTGTAATATTTCCCTGCAGAATCTATTTGTCCTAACGCAATTGTAAATCCTGATGTATTATTTAAATCACTTACATTATCAAATGTTGGTATGTTTGCAAAAGCTTGTAAATTTTTTATATCATCTGGATTAGTTCCACCTGGTCCAGCTGTCGTTACAACAGGAGGTCCTCTAAATCTNACTNNANNNCCTGCNGCTCTTTGATGATCTTNTGAAAAAACATTTACNTAAGTTGTNCCACNANAAATNACAGNNGTAAANGGATTATTANNTAAAAGNATTAAACTTGTTTTAGATGCNGGTTGTGGTCTTGGATTAAATAAAGCTTGTGGATCAGAGCCAACTGGTTTTGGTTCTAATTGTGGTTGCTTTGGTTCGTACTCAGAAAAATGAACTAAAGATCCATTCCATTCTCTAACCATTTCAGTATATGGAAATGCCATTCCTGATCTATCAGAAATTGCTAATGATCTTTTACCTGATGCATATTTACCCATTACACTCCATCTCCATAAAATGTTTGTGGTGAAATGAAACTAGATGTCCCTTGATTATCTGCATCAAGTGCTCTCAACATTTCACTTTCGTATCTTCGTTCTAATTCTCCAGATCTTTCTGGAGAAACTTTTTGACTTAAATAATATGCAAGACCAGAAATCATACATGGATAAAATCTATTTACTACATCTGATGTATTATTATAAGCTCCTACATCTTGAATTTTAGATAAATAATAAAAACAAAATTGAAAATTACTTGGTGTTGTAGAATCTGATACACTTGCACTTGGTGTTGTATATAAAAATATACTAGGATTTAATTTTCTCTCTACATAATATTGTGATGGTGTACCTTTGGCTAATTTGTTTGGTGTTTGAGAATAAGTTGATCTATCAATTTTTGTAAGTGCTATATCTTGTGGTGCAGTCGCATCAGAATTATTTCTATAATATGCCTCTAACACATCACTAATATCATTAGGAAAATTTTCTGAATCAGATGCAAAACTATATTCTGCTTGTCCCTCTACCAATGGAACTTTTGCAAGTTTTACTTTCCATAAATGAACTCCCCTGTTACCCCACTCTTGAAATAATATGTTTAAAGACCTTCTAGCAGATCTTAATTGGTATCCTGTTCTTGTTCCTAATACACCTGTTCTTTCATATGCCTCCTCAATAATTTCGTCCATTTGAGGATTAAATTCTGTTTCACCAGAAGTTGGAGCAATAGTAAGAGCATTATTACCCATACCACTGTGATTTGTGCAGTAATAAAATAAATAAGGTGCTCCAGTTGTTCTAACTGGTGCAACATTAAAAGTTACGTTAGCTCCAGCGTTACCTGGAGTTCCTGTAGTTGTTATGCCTGTGGTATAAGCTGTACCAGCTGGTGTTGCGTGAGTTCCGTTATCTGTAGTTGAAAAAGCTAATTGGTGAACACCACCAACTGCATTACTTGAATCTGATTGATCAAAAATGTAAGTGTTGCCTTCTTGTAAATATAAGACAACATTAGCCTCTCCGTTAATATAAAATTTATTACCGGTACCGTATTTGTTAGTCCCCGTTGCTACGGTTACTTTNTAAGTTATTGTAGCCACTTAAAACTCCTATCCAAACAGAAATGTTACTTTGTCAACGTTAGTTAAAGTAGCGTGTAGATCTGTTTCGAATCTAATTCCATCACCTGGAATTTCAATTTGATAAGTAGTTTCTTGACCTGCAGTAGATGCACCCAAAGGTGTATCAAATACTGCTTTTGATGTTCCAGATGCTCCACCATCTTTTAGTTCAATAGATCCTGCTGTTGTATCAGCAACAAAATAAATTCCTAAAAGTCTAGCAGGTCCAGCAAAAACAGTTCCAGTCGAAGTTAATCTTTTGGCTTGTACATTTGCAACATATGTTCCCATTTTTTCTCCTGTTAAAATTATGTGTGGGCCGAAGCCCACACTTAATTAATTATTATTCAGTGTCCGAAGTACTTGAAATTCCAAATACTTTTACTTTGATAACTGTATCTGCTCCAGGCGCACCTGATAGTGTAACAGTTAAAGTAGCTGGCGCAGCAGTGGCTGCAACAGCAGCTCCACCAAGAGCTACCAAACCATCTGTACCATTACAAGCAAAGTGACCTTTGAATCCAGTTGAATTAGCTGCAACGTTAATACCATCTAAGTAACCATCTGTATCACCAGAAACACCTAAATCTGCAATATTAACTGCATTTGAAGCCGCAGAAGTTACAACAACAACTGCAGAAACAGCTATAAAGTTTGTAGGTAAAGCATCAGAACTAGTTCCAGTAGTTCCAGCTGCCGCAACTGTTAAACTTTTTTCAATTACTGTTAAACCAATATCAGTAATTTTTTCTCCAACACTATTTTTGTTAATTAAATCAAAACCGTTTTCTGATCGTACCGGTCCTGAAAATGTAGTATTTGCCATAATTATATCCTCCTAGTTTTCTGAATACTGTCTCTAGGCCGTCGACTATACTCGTCAGTATTCTAATTAATTGTATAGTGATTAGTTTATATATTAGTTTTTAGTAGAGCGCAAGAGAGCCTGTAATGTGAATTGAATTTATTCAACGATGTAGCTTTTGTTAAGTAGCTACAGAAACTTGAGGTGCAGCGTCATCTATTTTATTTTGCAAATGCTCTTTTTTAGCTTCTGCAAGTTTTATATGGTTTAGAACTTCTCTGACTTTTCTGTCAATCTTAACCATATTGAGAGTATATCTACCCTCTTTAAGATGCTCCTGCTCCCACTCTAGATCCAGACCCCTTTTCTTCGTGTATAGGTCTTGTAGATGTTGCATCATCTCCTCCATTTATAACCTCCTCATAGGTTATTCTATTTATCTTGGGATCATTCATTTCTCCAAGATATTCCCATTTTATATCACCTTTTCCTANTTTGTCAACTATCGCATTTTCTATGTCTAATGGGCCATCCATACAAGTAATTTGTAGTTCCATCTTGTATTTATACGCATATATTTTAACGAGAAAGTTTTTCATATTCACACCTTACAATAAAAAAAGGGCCGATACAAGATCGGCCCTTTAATTTCTGATTATTATGTTGCGTTTGATCCGAAGATACCTCTAGGGTCAGAGAATCCGAATACGTATCTCTCTCTAGCTTTGTATCTTACATTACCAGTATCAAAGTCACCTTCCATTGAAGTTTTGATAGGTGATCTGTTGAAGTGTTTTAGACCATTAGGCACATCAGTTTTGATAAAGAATTTCTTCGCTGCAGTCAGGTAGTGATTTACAGTGTATCCACCAGAAATCATTCCCATGTTTCTTATAGCGTTGATATCATTATCAGCTGTGCCAACTCTACCAACAGAATTCATAAGTCTGTCAGCAGTAAATTGTAAAGCAGAAGGAATTACTAATTTCACTCCTTGTGCTGCAATTTTTAGGCCTCTTTCATCAGTGAATGCAGCAATGTCGATTAAAGACTGCTCCAATGATGTTTCATTCAACTCAGCAGGTGTTGTCAATTCATTTGATAACGTACCAGCTAATGTAGGGTGGTCAGTAGCACAAAGCTCCTTACCATCTCCACCAGCAAAGTTTGAATCAAATGCGTTGTTTAATACCGCTGCGCCTTTGATGTTCTTAGTGCTCGCCATAGATCTNGCTAACGCTTTTGTATATCTAGACGCAAGTCTGTCATACAAGTTATCTTCGATAGCTTCTTCTGTGATTGCGAACGCTAATGCAATCGTTTCGTTAGTGTAACGAGCTGTGAAAGTTTCTTGCGCATCGTCGAAAGCTACACCTTGTCCTTCAGGTTTAACTGACGCATTTGAGAAACCAGCTAACATTACTTCCTCTTCGAAAGCTCTGTCAGATGTTTCTGTGTCAAAAATTTCAGACCACTCGTCCGCATATTGTTTGTACTCAAGTCCGAATAGTGCATTCAGACCTGGCTCTAGTTCTTTAACTAGCTGTGCTCTTGATATTGCCATGTTGTTATACTCCTATTCTACTATTAATTGTACAAGTTACTAGCTTGAGCTATTGATACTACAACGTTACAACCTACTGCTGTTGCGTCATTGTTTTCTGGATCGTCTGCAATTCTCACAAGTTTAAACATGTGAGTAGTTGCTGCTCCACCACCAATGTCCAAAGTAACAGTTGATTGTCCGTCTTTAGCATCTCCAGCTGAAAAGCTGTTTGTGTTATAGCCAGCATCACCGATCATAGCTTGAGTAACTGCCGCATCCGCTTTGATAAT
>FUFK010068040.1_pt1 | contig 11702 bp, 12 predicted proteins | sample 1021851 | NCBI WGS metagenome assembly FUFK01 (sample SAMEA51879418, study PRJEB19060) | metagenome
ATACAACACCACTATCATACAAGGAGTAGTTATGTTTAAAAAAATAAGACAATGGTTTGAAAACTATAAACAAAAAAGAAAAATAGCAAAAAAACTAAAAGTATTAAAGAAACGAGACCCGTTCATTTATAAATAAAACTTCCTAATCTTATATTTATAGTTGTATAGATTTATTTAAAATTAGGAAAAAAATGCTAAAACTAAAAAATTTACTATTTGAAGCCAGTATCACAGGACAAACACAAGGTTCTGAGGAAATAGGCGGATACAAAGGTTTCTTTAAGTTATCTGAAATGGAAGCTTACAAGAAATGGTTAAAGAAAACTCTTAAAGTAGAATTAGTTGAGGGTATTAATGACCCTGGCATTTTAAAAGCAGTTTTCTTAGCAGGTGGACCAGGTTCAGGTAAAACCTATGTAGCAAAAGGATTGTTTGGAATACCAGATAGAGTAAATGTATCTCAATCAGGTATGAAAATGGTCAATTCTGATAAAGAACTTAAATATCTATTGAATAAATTTGGTTTTGGAACTGATTTAGATTCATTACCAGATGAAGTATTTAAAAATCTAACAGACCCATCAGACCCAAAGTATAGTGGGTTAAGAAGTTTCGCAAAAGATTTAACAGGTCAAAGAAGAAAATTATATCAAAACGGAAGACTTGGTATGATTATTGACGGAACTGGTGATGATTTTAAAAAAATCGCAGCAGAAAAGAAAGAATTAGAGGCAGTCGGATATGATTGTTATATGATTTTTGTTAACACTACATTAGAAGTGGCATTACGAAGAAACGAAAATCGTGATAGAGTTTTACCAAAAAGTATAGTTGAACAATCACATAGAGATGTAACGAGAAACATTGGTGGATTTCAAGGATTATTTGGTGGTAGTAATTTTTTAATTATTGATAATAATCAAGATATAGATGACGAAGAAAAAGCACAGAAAAGATTTAATATGTTGGTTAAACAAGGATTAGGTAAATTTATCAAAAGACCAATCAAAAATAAAAGAGGTTTGTCTTGGGTAAGAAAAAATAAATTATTAGGGAAAAAATAATGTTAGTATCATTTGATGAAATTATAGAAGTAACACTACACCACGAGGGTGGTTATGTTCACGACCCAAAAGATTTAGGTGGTGAAACAAATTATGGGATAGCAAAACGATTTTATCCAGATGTAGATATCAAAAATCTTACAGAAGATGAGGCAAAAGATATTTATAAGAGAGACTATTGGGATAAAAATAGAGTTGAGGAACTATCAGAAGAATTAAGACATATCTTTTTTGATATGTGTGTGAATCAAGGTAGAGGAACAGCNGTAAAGATTTTACAACGAGCTTGTAATGCAAAAGGAGCAGANTTAGCGATTGACGGAGGTTTTGGACCAGGTACACAAAACGCTATTGAAACTTANAAACCTTCATTAGAAAGAGTTCGTTGTTATAGATTAAAGCATTATTATGATTTAGTAAACAAAAAGCCCGAACAAGAGAGATTTTTGTTTGGTTGGTATAAACGAGCAGTATCAATTTAGGAGATAAAAAATGGCAGTAAAAGATGTATCAGGAACACAAGGTTCTTTTGTCAGTAGAACAAAATCATTAGACATACAACACCCAGGTGGAGTCACAGGTTTAGTTCGTAGAGTGTCAGGTGAAATATTTGAACCAACAAGTTCAAACTTTTCAACAGCATTTATGTTGGTATCAGGTAGCACAGAAATGCACCGATTATCATTTATGAGTGCTTCATTAGTTGACGGAGGACAAATAGATGGAAAAGGTTTAATTGTCGGTGAACTGAACAAAGTAGCATTAAAATATGTAAGTGCAAGTTCACACGTCGTAGTAGACCTTTATAGATAAATGAGTGAAGTAAGACAGATAATTAGAGAAGCAATCACAGAATTGTTAGATGAAAGTCGTTGTATTTATTGTGGCGACATCACAAACGAAGACCTAAGAAAGTGGTTCGGTAAAGGTGGAGAGGGTGGAACAACCAAAGGTGGTTGGGACAGATATGGTTCAGACGGACAAAAGTTAGGTAAATGTGGTGGTGGAAAAGAGGGTGGCGCATATGCTGCTTGTTTAAGTGCCGAGAAAGCTCGTAAACTCGGACCAAAAGGTAGAGCATCATTTGTTCGTAGAAAAAGAGCCGCACAGAAAAAAGGCGGTGATGCGAAGAAAGGTAAACAAAGAAGTAAAGGTAAGAAACCAACCTATACAAAAACAGGTGCATAATGGCTAAGAAATGGAGCCAGAAGTATAAACGAAGTATTGATTGTAATAATCCGAAAGGGTTCAGTCAAAAAGCACATTGTGCAGGACGAAAAAAGAGGGAGAGTATAATGAACATTAAGTCATTAGTTAAAGAAACAATAAAACAAGTTGTAGCAGAAAGACAAATAAACTTATTTGTGGAGAAAAATTCACCAACACAACCAAGTAAATGGGCATACTACAAATCTCAAGCTAAAAAGAAATTTGATGTTTATCCATCAGCTTACGCAAACGCTTGGGCAGCAAAAAAATATAAAGCTGCAGGTGGTGGTTGGAAAAAAGGATAGAACTATGAAAGAAGCCAGAGGAACTTGTTGGGTAGGATATCAACAAATCGGTATGAAAAAGAAAAATGGTAAAATGGTGCCGAATTGTGTAAAAGAAAATGTAGAACTTTACTATGANGAAAATGGTAAAGGNTANGGATANACATTTGAATTCATTACAGACAAGTCTTTACAAGAAGCAGAGTATCAAGGNCGNAAAGTAAAANTNAANAANATTATGCAAGGTGATGCNAAAAANTTTAAAGTTTATGTAAAGAATCCAAAAGGNAATGTTGTTAAAGTNAANTTNGGNCAAGGTGGNNANGCTAANGGTGGAACAATGAGAATNAGAAAATCNAATCCNAAAGCAAGAGCTANTTTTAGAGCNAGACANAATTGNGATAATCCAGGNCCAAAACANAANGCNAGATATTGGGCTTGTAGAACTTGGTAGGAGAGTTATGAAANCAAAACTAACAGAATGGTTAGTTAAACCTTATCTAAATGAATCACCAGATTTAGACATTAAAGTCGGTGATGATATTTTAATGGGTAGGTTTAAAAACAAAAGAGTAAAAGTTAAGTCAATCACTTATAATGAAAAGGGAGATTTACTTATCAATGGTCGTCCTGCNTTAAAATTNAGAAAAGTNAAAAACAANAANAAGTTATTACCGAGNAAAACCACAAACAAACAATCAGCAGAACCTGACGCAGACAGAAAAGGTGTTGATGATGAATATCCACATTTCAAATTAAAAGAAGAACCGAAATTTCGTTCAGTCCACACAAAGTCAACATTTGACTCTACGTTTGGTGGTTGGTATTCAGAACACGTTCCATTAACTACTAAATTTATGCAAAGTGTATTGGGTAAAGAACGAGTAAGTGTATTTCACGTTGGTTCAGCAGACTTACCAAAAGATATATTGGGTGTTGGGAGAATTGTTGGAAAAAGTGGAACACTATCTACATTTACCAAAGTAGATAAAGGTGAGAAACTTGCAAAAGGACGAGGAATACAATCTAAAGGTGGTATCATTTATCAATTAGAAGGAAGTTTATTAGTTGCAAGCACAAGAGATATGCAAACACATCCAGACAAAACAGGTCGTAGGTGGGTAGAACCACTTTATTTAGCAGGTAAAGTTGCTGGTCGTCAAATGCAAAATGAATTAGAAAAAGGTATTGAAAAAAATAAAATAGACCAAAATACTTGGGACGAAATACAAAACAAAGCAGAAAAGAAATGGGAAAAAGAAGTTGATTATTGGGGCGATTATGAAGGTGGTTGGAGAGGTAAAGAAGAAGCAATGAAANAAATAATGGGCCCATTGAAAAGAAAATGGATTAANAAATATATTGATATGTGTTATAAAATAATGAGAAAGTATAAACCACAAATTAAACGACACATATTAAGTCAAAAAGATAAACCATCAGAACACGGGTGGAACGAAATACTCGTTAATCAAATTAAAATTAAAGATGTATTTTTATTAAGTAGAGAAGGAAAATATCCATCTATCAGAAAAGCAGCTGAAAAAGTTGCAACAGGTACGGTTACCGTGGGTTCACCAGGAAAATTTAGAAAATGGTATCAAGAACGAGGTGGTATAATTAATGAGGGATTCGGTGGAGAACTATCAAAGAGTGATAAGAAAAAATTTGAAAAAGAAAGAGTAGAAAATGCAGAGGTTTTGGGTTATGAGTTAACAGGCACAAAAGATATAAAAGAAGCAAAAAGAATTCCAAGAAAGAAAGGACAACATAGAGGTTCATCAAGTCATTCAGATTTATACACAGATGAAAATCCAAAAGGAACAATCAAAGGATTAAAGTTCGCAACCGTAGACGACGCAAAGAAATCAGTAAGTAAGATTCGTAATAGTGGTCGTTCACACGCTCATAAAATACAAGCAGCAGTCGCTATGGAACAACGAGCTCGTGAAATGGGTAAAACTTCACAAGCAGCAGTTTATCGTGCTTACATCAACCAGATGAAAAAGAAAACTAAAAAGAAAAACGAACAAGGTTTAGGTTCTGATAAAAAAGTTGTAGGTTCAGATGATTATACATTTGGACCAGATTGGATACCAACAAACTTAGCACAAAGAAAAAAGATGAAAAGAATTCATCAAAAAACAAGTAGAAGTAGTAGAGTTAGTGGTAAGAAAAATGAAAGTTTTGCTGCAGTAGCAGGTGCATTATACGGAGGCGATATTCCTTCACCAAGTAGAAAAGGTGTAAAGAAAATGAAAAAGAAAGGGAACACATCAGTTCCTTATGGTAGTGGATATAAAAAAGTAAACGAACAAAAAGAAGTTAAAAAAGTAGTAGTGATTTATCCAGGTCGTTTCCAACCATTTGGTCCACACCACAAAAAAGTATTTGACGCATTATCAAAAAGATTTGATGACGCATTTATAACCACATCTAACATACAACAAATGCCAAGACACCCACTAAACTTTAATGAAAAAGTAAAACATATGGTAAAAATGGGTGTTCCTAAAAATAAAATCATTCAAGAAAGAGTTCCGTATGTAGCAGATAATGCATTGAAAAAATTCNGTAAAGACACAGCAGTAGTTTATGCNGTCGGTAGAAAAGATAGAGGTCGTTTCAATATGGGTAAAAAGAAATCAGGTGGATTAACTTATTANCAAGACTTCAAATCAAATATGAAAAATTTAAAAGGATATGAAACACACGGATATATTTATGAAGCACCACACGTCAAAGTTAGTGGTATATCAAGTGGGACAGAAATTCGTAATCTATTAGGTAGTCCTAAGTTTGATGAAAAGAAAAGACAACAGATATTCAGAAAAACATTTGGATACTTTGATAAATCTACTTACGAAATGATGACTTCAAGATTTGGAAAGTTATTTGAATTTTATCAACAACCACAAGTAAAAAAACTAATGAAAGAAGTAAGTGGATTTGGACAACACTTTAACGCAAGTGATATGTCAGATGAGGGTATGTATGATTTTTTTGGTTCATTAGATGATTATTACAGAATATCACCAGAACACGCACAAATTATAGGATATGAATTAATTGACCACCCGATTAAAGATACGGCAGAAATGGCGTTTACCATTATGGCAGANGAATATGAAAAAGACCGTACCAAGACCGTAACACACGGAAGAACAATAAATCAAAATAGAAAAAATACTGATTCAGTTGATAATCCATTTCCTAAATACAAAGAAAGAATGGATAAAACAATAGGTAATTTTGGATTTGAAGTGGTTAAATACTTTGGTGAAGAGTCATTTACCAAGATGAAAGAATCACCATTGTTAGTTAAAAAAGATGTATCAAAGGGTGTTAAACACATTAAAAATATTCAAGAGTCTTTTATGAAAGATGTTCACTTGTTAATAGAGGGTGGAGCATACGGACATATGAATCACCCGTTTGATGATNATAATTTGACGTTTTCAGATTTGAGAAACATAATTATTAATGGATTGGCAGGAAAACTAAATCGTGAAGATAAAGTGTCTGAGAAACTTGACGGACAAAACTTAATGGTAAGTTGGGTTGACGGAAAGTTAAAAGCAGCCCGAAACAAAGGTCATCTGAAAAATGGTGGTAAAACTGCACCAACAACATCAGGTATCGCTAATATGTTTAGTGGTAGAGGACAAATTAAAAAAGCATTTGTCGGAGCGATGAGAGATTTAGAAAAAGCAATAGGTTCATTATCAGAACCACAAAAGAAAAAAGTGTTTGGTAATGGAACTAAATGGATGAATTTAGAGGTTATATATCCACAAACAGCAAATGTAATTGACTATGATGTAGCTGAAATAGTATTTCACGGAACTACCGAATATGATGTAAGTGGTAGAGCAAAAGGATACTCAAAAGAAGGCGCTCGTATGTTAGAAGGTATGATTAGACAAATAAATCAAAATATACAAAAAACATTTAAAATTAGTAGACCTAACTTTTTAAGAATGAGTAAAGTTCAAAACTATGGTGCAAAGAAAAGTTCATTTCTAAGTAGATTGAATAAATTACAATCACAATATGCTTTAAAAAATTCAGATAGATTAGGTCAATATCACGAGGCATTTTGGAAAGAGTATGTGTTCAACGCAGGTAAACAATTCAATGTAAATATTAAACCAGACCAATTTGTTAAGTTGGTTAATCGTTGGGCATTTTTTGATAAGTCTTACAAAATACCACAAATAAGAAAAGACTTTAAAGGTAATCCACAATTTAATAAATGGGTATTGGATACAGACAAGATGAACCACATAAAGATTTTTAAAGACAATATAAAACCATTTGAAATATTATTCTTTCAAGTCGGAGCAGAAATACTAAAAAATATGTCTGGCTTTTTAGCAGTTTCACCAGACAAAGCAGTTCAAAAAATTAGACAAGATGTGGCAAAAGCATTAAAAGATTTACAAAAACCAGATAATCTGGCAAAGTTAGAAAAATTAAAAATACAAATAGAGAAATTAGAAGCTATTGGTGGGTCAAGTGCAATAGTACCGTCTGAGGGCGTTGTGTTCAAATACAAAGGTAATATATATAAATTTACAGGAGCATTTGCACCAGTCAACCAAATATTAGGTAGTTTAAGATTTTAAGGAGTTATAATGGCAGGATATAGTAAAGACCAAGAAAGACAGAATAAAGCACTCAAAGATTTAATGAGTGGTAAAGAATATGAAAAAGAATATGTTCAAGTAGGATACGAGGGTAAACAAGAAAACCTTGGTGGAGAAACAAGAAAATCAGAATTGACTGATACAATGGCATCAGTAAGAATGCCTTGGTTTTGTCCAAAGTGTGATAAAGCAATGAAGAAACAACTTGATAATAAGTTTTGGAGATTAATGGGTCATTGTTTTGATTGCCAAATAGATTATGAAAACAAACTAAGAATTAAAGGTGAGTTTGACGAGTGGGCACAATCTAAAGTATTAGAGAATCAAAAAGCATATTTAAAAGATTTAGAACAAAGTTTAGATGACTTTGAAAAAACAGGCGGTAAAAAAGAGTGGTTTAATCAAGTAGGTGTAGATAATCCAGAATTAGAAGCTGAAAAGTGGGAAATGGGTGAAAAAGAATTTGAAAAAACCATATCAGACGCAAGAGATTTCATACGAGAAAAAAGAGGACTCGTTGAAGAAGCAGAAGAACAACTAACAGGAGTGAACTAATGAATATCATACAAGCGATATTAAACCTATTCTTTGGTGGAAACAAGAAAAAAGAAGTCAAAGAACTTGATAAACAAATCAAAGTNAAAGACAATGAAGTNAAAGAACTTGAAAAAGAAGTAAAAGTTCTTGAATCAAAGAAANNAGTNAACAAAAAAGAAGTAGCTAAATTAAAAAGAAAAGTTACNACTACTAAAAAACAAATTGNANAAGCATCAGAAGCAGTNAAANNAGATNANGCTGATGANGCAGTAAAATTTTTNAAGAAATTTAGTAAGTAATATATATTTATATATATGAGATATTTAATTTACATATTNTTAATGGGAGCTTTATACTCTCAAGAAGTTAATGAAACTAAAACCTATACCTTTACTGAGGAAGAAGTTTTAGGATTTACCAATACTATTAAGGAATTAGAACTAAAAGATAGTCTAAATGTTTCTTTGGTAATGGATTTAGAATCACAAATTAAACTTTATGAGGAAACATCAGTCATAGATTCTATGTTGATAGCAAATAAAACTACCCAACTTAATCTACTAAAAGACACCAATAAACTTCTTGAACAAAAAGTAAAACTTGTCCAACCTAAATGGTATGAAAACAAGTGGTTATACTTTACATATGGAGTTGTGTTGACTGCTACTTCAGTTAAATTAGCAGGTCAAATAGTAGACTAATGGCAGAACAAATAAAAGAAGTAATCAAAAAAGAGTATATAAAATGTGCACAAGACCCTGCATATTTTATGAAAAAGTATTGTATGATACAACACCCGATTCGGGGTAAAATACCTTTTGAATTGTATGATTTCCAAGAAAAAACAATAAACGAATTTCAAGAAAAACGCATGAATGTTATCTTGAAAGCTCGTCAGTTAGGAATATCAACATTGACAGCTGGATATAGTTTGTGGATGATGACTTTCCAACAAGATAAAAACATTTTGGTAATTGCAACAAAACAAGAGGTGGCAAAAAACTTGGTTACGAAAGTTCGTGTTATGCACGCAAACTTACCGAGTTGGTTAAAGCAAAGGTGTGTTGAGGATAATAAATTGAATTTGAGATATCGTAATGGTTCTCAGATTAAAGCAGTATCATCAGGTCCCGAAGCCGCTCGTTCTGAGGCACTATCATTATTGATATTAGATGAGGCAGCATTTATTGATAAGATTGATGATATATGGACAGCAGCACAATCTACACTAACGACTGGTGGTCAATGTATTGCATTATCAACACCAAATGGAGTTGGTAATTGGTTCCACAAAACTTGGGTAGAAGCCGAAGAAGGTCGTGGTTTATTTAATCCGATTAAATTACATTGGACGGTTCATCCTGAAAGAGACGAAAGTTGGAGAAAAGAACAAGATACTTTACTTGGAATTGGAAGTGCAGCACAAGAATGTGATTGTGACTTCTTAACTTCTGGTACTGGTGTAATTGACGCAACACTATTGGAAAACTTACGAAAGAGAAGTTGTAAAGACCCATTAGAAAAAAGAGGTGTTGATACAAATATGTGGGTTTGGGAACCTGCGGATTACTCAAAAGATTATATTGTATGTGCAGATGTTGGTCGTGGAGATAGTGCAGACTACTCTGCTTTTCATATTATTGAATTAGAAACTCTAACACAAGTCGCAGAGTATAAAGGTAGAATAAATACCAAAGATTTTGGAAATATGTTGGTTTCCATAGCAACAGAATATAACGATGCTCTACTTATAGTAGAGAACAATAATATTGGTTGGGCAACAATCCAACAAATTATAGATAGGGATTATCCTAATCTATTTTATACAAGTAAAGACTTACAATATGTTGATGTTCAACATCAAGTAACGAATAAACATTATCGTGAAGAAAAGAAAATGGTTGCTGGTTTTTCAACGACTTCTAAGACCAGACCACTAATTATTAGTAAGTTAGAAGAATTTTTTAGAGAGGAAAGTGTAGTGGTTCGTNNNAATCGTTTGATTGATGAACTANTGACTTTCGTNTATATAAATAANAGAGCNCAAGCNATGNNNGGATACAATGATGANNTNGTNATGTCNTTTGCTATTGGACTTTGGGTTCGTGATACNGCATTAAGANTACGAACACAAGGTGTNGAATTAACAAAGAAAACNCTCAGTCCAAAATGATGGACAATGAGGGTTTGTATACTCAAGACGATATACAAAGAAATGATAGTTGGGATTGGGATACAGGAAAAGAAAAAGAGTCATTAGAATGGCTATTAAAGTGAGGTAATTATGGCAGATACAACATTATTTGGAAGACTACGAAGATTATTTAGTACAAATGTAATCGTTCGTAATGTCGGTGGTAAAAAACTAAAAATCGCTGATACAGACCAAGTACAAAAACAAGTCAAGTCGCATTTAGTTGACAGATATTCTAAACTACATACTAATTTAGACTTAGTCGGAACAGGTTATTCAACTGTTCATCAGATTATGGCTGCAAGATTAGCATTGTTTAAGGATTATGAGTCAATGGATTCAGACCCAATCGTTTCGTCTGCATTGGACATTTATTCAGATGAGTCTACTATGAAAGGTCAATATGGACAAGTTATTGAAATTAAATCTGATAATGACAACATTAAACAAGTATTAGAAAATCTATTTTATGATATTATGAATATCGAGTTCAACCTATGGCCTTGGGTTCGTAATATGGTTAAGTATGGAGACTTCTTTTTACACTTAGATATTAATGAAAAGTATGGTATTACTAATGTAGTTCCACTTTCACCTTATGAAGTTGTAAGAGCAGAAGGAGAAGACCCTGAAAATCCTTACTACACTAAGTTCTACTTAGAAAGTATTGAGGGAGCACACCCGTATTTNGGCCAAAAGCCAAGTGGTAAAGGAAAGATAGAATTTGAAAANTTCCAAATTGCACATTTTAGANTNGCNAANGATAGTAATTTTCTACCTTACGGAAAATCTATGATTGANNCCACNNGNAAGATTTGGAAACAATTAACACTTATGGAAGACGCTATGTTAATTCANAGAATTATGAGAGCACCTTCTAAACGAGTNTTCAAGATTGACATTGGNAANATNCCACCAAANGAAGTTGATAACTATATGCAAAGAATTATCAACAANATGAAGAAAACACCTTANCTTGATGAAGCAACAGGTGAATACAATCTTAAATACAANATACAAAACCTAACAGAAGATTTCTTCTTACCAGTTCGAGGTGGAGATAGTGGAACNGAAATCAATGAGTTAAGTGGTATTGATTATGATTCAACNGAAGATGTCGAATATNTAAAAAACAAATTATTAGCATCACTAAGAGTNCCNAAAGCATTCTTAGGGTTTGATGAAAATGTCGGTGGTAAAGCAACACTNGCAGCAGAAGATGTAAGATTTGCAAGAACCATTGAAAGAATACAAAGAATTATCATATCTGANTTAACAAAGATTGCAGTTGTTCACTTATATTCACAAGGATATGTAGATGAAGACTTAGTAAACTTTGAATTAGAATTAGCAAGTCCTTCAACTATGTATGAACAAGAAAAGATTGAATTGTTCGGACAGAAAGTTAGTTTGGCTCGTGATATGATTAGTGATAAGATTTTACCTTATCAATGGATTTATGATAATGTGTTTAACTTTTCTGATAAAGAAAAAGTAGAAATACAAAAACAAATCATTGATGACCAAAAAGAAAAATTCAGACACTCACAGATTGAAATGGAAGGTAATGACCCAATGGATACAGGTGAAGCAGTTGGTACACCAAGTAGTATGGCTTCAGTTGGTATCGGTGCAGACGATATCGCAACACCACCCGATACAGCAGCAGGTTCCATATTTGACCCATTTTATGAAGAGGGAGAAGATGATAGACCAGAAGACCAACAAGGTGGTCGTCCACAAGAAATGAATAAACCATTCAAAG